>Ga0068876_10000180_pt1 | contig 48395 bp, 50 predicted proteins | sample NOAtaG_6_FD_66442 | JGI IMG/M metagenome (GOLD analysis project Ga0068876, IMG submission 66442) | Freshwater lake microbial communities from Lake Erie, under a cyanobacterial bloom - NOAA_Erie_Diel5S_2200h metaG | ecosystem: Environmental > Aquatic > Freshwater > Lake | place: USA: Ohio, Lake...
GTAAACGGAAAATTCAATACTAGTGTTCCTATAATTTATAGAGTTCCTTATGATGCTCCTAACAGCATAGTTTATCAGTGCGTTGTTCATGGCAGCATGATTGGTACCATCAATATTGTAAATCAGAACGGAACCTCAGGATCTTCCGGGTCAACGGGAACTTCCGGATCAACCGGGACTTCTGGATCATCAGGAAGCACAGGATCTTCGGGAAGCACAGGTACTTCTGGTACATCTGCATCTTCAGGGAGCTCAGGATCTTCTGGATCAACAGGAACTTCTGGATCATCCGGATCAACAGGAACCTCCGGTTCTTCCGGAAGTACTGGGACTTCAGGATCTTCAGGTTCATCCGGTACTAGAGGATCTTCAGGATCTTCTGGAAGCTCAGGATCTTCTGGATCAACAGGAACCTCTGGATCATCCGGATCAACGGGATCTTCAGGATCTTCTGGAAGCACAGGAACTTCTGGATCCTCTGGAAGCACTGGAACATCTGGATCCTCAGGAAGCACAGGTTCTTCTGGATCAACTGGAACCTCTGGTTCTTCTGGATCCTCTGGCTCCTCTGGAACTAGAGGATCTTCAGGATCCTCAGGAAGCACAGGATCTTCTGGATCAACAGGAACTTCTGGTTCTTCTGGATCAACTGGAACCTCTGGTTCATCAGGATCAACAGGATCTTCGGGAACTTCCGGTTCTTCTGGCACATCTGGGGCTAATGGCTCTTCCGGATCAACCGGTACATCAGGATCTTCGGGAAGTTCGGGATCCTCTGGGAGTACTGGTTCTTCTGGATCAACTGGAACCTCTGGATCTTCTGGAAGTTCCGGATCTACCGGAAGTTCAGGATCCAGCGGGGTAAGTGCACAATACATAGGTACTTCATCACAAAGTATTAATTTATCCACATTAGTTGTTGGTAACAATACAACTCTCACTGTAAGTACTGGACTTTCTTATACAGTTGCACAGGGGGTAATTGTCGCTAACAGTATTAGTAATTCATTTACTGGGGATGTCGTAAGTTATAACTCTGGTACGGGCTCATTAACTTTAACCGTTACCGCAATATACGGATCCGGTACATATTCATCGTGGACAACTAACCTCGAGGGAGCTTCTGGTGGTAATGGATCTTCTGGATCTTCCGGTACGTCCGGAAATACAGGATCTTCGGGATCTTCCGGATCGTCGGGTAACACCGGTGCTGCTGGATCGTCCGGTACATCAGGATCATCCGGATCCTCCGGATCTTCTGGTACAAGAGGTTCCTCCGGTACATCAGGCAGCTCTGGCTCAACAGGATCTTCGGGAAGCTCTGGATCTTCTGGACAAACTGGTGCTGCGGGTTCTTCTGGTACATCTGGTGCTAATGGAGCTGCTGGTTCTTCCGGTACCTCTGGAGCAAACGGTGCTGCGGGTTCTTCTGGTACATCTGGTGCTAATGGAGCTGCTGGATCTTCTGGTACTTCTGGAAGCTCTGGATCTTCCGGAACTAGAGGTTCTTCTGGTACATCAGGAGCTAATGGTGCTGCTGGTTCTTCCGGTACATCTGGTGCTAATGGAGCTGCTGGTTCTTCCGGTACATCTGGTACATCTGGTGCTAATGGTGCTGCTGGATCTTCCGGTACATCTGGAGCAAACGGTGCTGCTGGATCTTCCGGTACATCTGGAGCTAACGGAGCAGTTGGATCTTCTGGAACTTCAGGATCATCTGGTCAAACAGGGGGAGCAGGTTCGTCAGGAACATCTGGATCTTCTGGTGTATCCCCAACGTTAACTGACACATTAGCAACAGTAACCGCTAGAGGTTCATCTACAACAACTGGAATTACAGTTAATCCAAATGGTACTTCTATTACAATGGGTGGGGGTGCTTCTGCAGAAGGTATTAGAATGCAAGCATCAACTTCTACAACTTATCCTGTTTTTTTAAGATCGGTAAATCCGTCTGGGGGTGGTGAAACTTCTGCATGGCTATTTAAAGAAGATTCTACACCTTGGGGGATATGGCACAATAATCCTATTAACGCATTAGACATTACTAGAGCTTCAACAACTGGCATTGAAAATAATGTTGGAGGAGGCACTAATACCGTAATGATTAGATTAAGTCATTCTGATGGATCTGGTCAATTTACAGGAAATATATTAAACAGAACAGGAACGGCAATTCTTGATCAAAGCGGTAATACTACTGGTAATGCAGCAACCTCTACAACATTTTCTACAGGAAGAACTAACTATAAAGGAGTAACAGACGGAGCAGTAGCAGGCCAATTGATGTGGAAGAACTATGGTAATCTTCATACTTTATTTGATGCCTCTGCAGCCACGTCTCCAAGTGGGGGAGCAGTAAGCAGACATACTCCTGATTATCCAGTTAGTGTAGCGGACGGAGGTAACTCATGGGGCGTTAATATAAACTTAATGGGGTGGAACGGTTCTAATACCTATGGTGTAAAAGTAGATTGGTCCAGATATTCAGAAAGTGCAGGTTTAGCAACCCAAGTAGTTACTATTCAAGATGCTGCACCATCTGGATCTAATGGACAATTATGGTGGGAGAGTGACACAGGTAGATTAAAAGTTTACTACAGTTCCGCTTCCGCTTGGGTTGATGCAACATCAGTTCCTGATATGTCCCTTTACTATCCTAAAGCAGGTGGGGTCATTAACGGTGACGTATCTGTCCAGTTAACACTTACTGTGTCCGGAAATACTCTCGTTGAAGGTACGATTCGTTCATATAGTGATATCATAGCTTATAGCAGCTCAGATGTTAGATTGAAAGATAATATCAGAGTTATCGAATCTCCGATTGAAAAAATATCTAAAATAAGTGGTGTATCATTTAATTGGAACAATAAACAATCAGTGCATGAAGTGGGCACAAAAGATTACGGAGTTATCGCTCAAGAGATCGAAGAGGTATTGCCAGAACTTGTAACTACAAGAGATGATGGATATAAAGCAGTACGCTATGAAAAAGTAGTACCGTTACTTATTGAATCGATTAAAGAACAGCAATCGAAGATAAATGAATTAGAAAATATAATAATTCAATTGACCCAAAAAATTAATAGTTTATAAAATGGCATTTTCCTTTCCATCATCACCAACTACAGGAACTCTATTTGTTGCACCCAGTGGTGTTGTATATGTTTGGGATGGAACCTGGACAAATAAAGGGGACACACAAACAACCAACCCGTTTGGTAGTAGCTTTTTGTATAGAACTATCTATACAAAGGGTTATATGAGTGGAGGATATAAAAACAGCTCCCCCTGGAGAAACGTAAATAAAACCATCCACGCTACAGACATGACAACCAACTTGGGGGATAAGCTGGTTTACAATAGTAGTTATGTCGGCGGAGGATTTAGTGATTATAGAACTTACGTCTATCCTAGCACGGGACAAGTAGGAGGTTCTGGTACAATAGTAGAGTCTATGAGCATGTCATCTGAAACAATGTCTTCATTAGATTCTGCTAGATATTTAAAAACCTCACGTACTGACTGTGAGGCTTTGTTGACACCTTCTTTAACCTCAGCTTATATTGTTGGCGGTGGGACAACAGCAGTTGATAGGCATAACTTTACAACAGATATTATGCTTTCTGCTGGAACAGCCCCAGCTTCTCCTCTATCAGGAGGTACTGGTGGTGGACTTGGTGTTTTATTTGGTCAGTTTAAAGCTTGGATTTCTCAAGGAGCGGGTTCTTCCTTTACTTGGGCCACTGAAACATGGGCTACTGGAGGAATGAGTTGGGCATCAGACGGACAACCAAAAGGTTTGTCCAGTAAACATGGACATGGATACGGGGGAACTGGTTCATATGCTGGATCTGTAAATCTTGGTAAGTATAGTGAATCAACAGGAACAAATCTTGCAACTGTTGCTAGAAATAAAACTAACGGGGAAGAAAACTGGGAGATTGGGCAGAACTGGGGGTATATGCTTGGTGCATATGATGGTGCTGGCCAGAATAACGATGCTGGTAGACTTAACTATCTCACAGATGTTTGGACAGCATTAGGTAGTGACACTCAGCCAAAAGGTCATGATGGATGTTCATCCGGGTCATGTGCTACAGGCTCTGCAGTGCTTGTTGGTTATTAATTAATACACTATTTGAAAAATTAAGGTGAAATGAAATATTTTATTATAAGATTTTACAAAGAGATTCCTCAAATCCCCGGAATGACTTCTCTTAGCTGGTTTGATTCCTACGGTATTTTTTCCGTTACCACAGAAGCAGAGAGTGAGTTACTTGCTTTAAATGTTAGCATGGAAGAAATCAGCGAGGACGAAGCTATAATTGGTCCTAAATTTTATGGTATTTCCAGAGACTATCGAAAGGCTTATTCTCAAGTAGAGGGACTAGAGCCCGATGAGGAGGGTGGGTCTAAGACTAAAGTTTATCACACAGATCACACTAGAGCTGTTACATTAAGCTTGATGAAGAAGATTACTAAGCGTAGAATTGTTGACGAGTTTAACCGTAGGGAAGATCAAACAAACAAGGAGACCGTTCTTGCTTCTGTTGATGCCGCTACTTCTATCTGGGATTTAAACATCCTTAGAGAAAATCTTTTAGGAGTAGAAATGCCGGTGTATCAAGCTGCCCAGATGGGACTTCTGGATGAAAATGGGATAAGAGTTCCTCCCGTTGATTATAGTAAAGGATTCTAATTAAAAATAAAAAACGATGAAAACAACGAAAATGCTATCGCTAATGTTAGCAGCTTTGTTTGTTACTACATTGTCATTTGGTCAATACAGTAACAGCGCAATTAAACAGGGGTCTGAGCAGATCCTTAAGACACAGGACACAACAAAAAACCAACTACAAGAAATCGTTGTAACCGCTAAAAAGGTTCCATTGATGACCAAGGTAGGACCTTACGGTCAACCTCTTTGGACAACAATGAGAATGTTTGGATCAACAAGGGTTTATGTGATGAATCCTCCAGGTACAGCCATGTACGAGAAATGGTTCGATATTAGACAAAGGAGGAATGGTCCAGCTCAAATCAGAATGAGAGATGAATTCACATTTGGTTTAGGTAAACGATTACAATTGGATTTATATTCACACACGGTTTATGATGGTTACAATGGCGATAAGGAATTTAAATGGAGAGGATTCTCTTGGGAGTTTAGATACGCTTTAGCCGATTGGGGTAAACTATGGGGTAATCCTACATTGTATTGGGAGACAAAAATGCTGGATGGACGTTGGGGCATTGAACCTAAGCTTCTATTGGGTGATAGAATCGGTAAAAGTGGCATCTGGGGTTTCAATGCAATCTATGAAGGTAATCTATCAAGAATCAAAGAGCTTCGTGAAGATGAATATGCATATACTGCATCGTATGCTAACATCATTAATAACGATTTAACTCTAGGTGTGTCGCACATGTTTAGATATAATGATTTCGATGGTGGTTCTCAAGAATGGTATCTTGGACCACTCCTTCAATATCGATTTAATAACAAGGCATATTTAAACATTGAGCATATGCCAGGTCTTAATCAAGACGCAAAACAATCTAGAACCACAATTATATTCGCATGGAGATTTTAATCAAAGGGCAAGAGTTTCTTGTCTATCTAATATTAATTATGTTCGTAACAGGTATTCTTAAAGAAAGAGGATACTTGATGGACATTTTCAGTTTGCTTGAACAAAAAGTTAAATCCAAAAAGATAGTGGTATTTTTAGTATCACTATTCGGTGGTATTCTACCTATTCCAGGACGTGTTGCTTTATCAGCATCTATGTTGAATAGTATTGCACCGGTTGACAATAAGAAACGTAAGAAGTTTGGCATCATTGATTATCTAGCGACACATCATTATTATCTATGGTCGCCGTTAGAAAAAACTGTAATTATTCCAATGGCAGTACTTGGCTTAACGTATGCTAAATTTATGGCTTATATTTGGCCGCTTCTTTTAATTACATTTTTGTATATTACTTATTATATTTTGTCATTAGATGATGATGAAATTGACATTGAGATTAAGGATGGTCCGATTAATTGGAGAAACATTTTTTATGTCGTCTTACCTTTTTTAGGAACAATATTGATCAGTTGTTTTACCGATTATTATTTCATTGCATTTACTTGTTTCACTTCCTATTTAGTTGGATATTCAAAATCATGGAATAAATTATTTGATTACATTAACTGGGAATTGATCTGGATTGTGGCAGTTATAATTATCCTTGGTAATTTGGCGGGCAGTTATTATCCGATGATGGAAAATTATATTAAACAATACAGCACACCTTCAGGTATATTATTTGTTGCAATGGTAGGATTCCTAGCATCGTTCCTCTTAGGATCGTCGGCAAAGTACGCAGGGATTGTTAGTCTATTGACTAGTGTTTTTGGTATGCAGTATTTTGTTTTATTCTTCACCTTAGAATATTCAGCATATCTAATATCACCAGCGCATAAATGCTTACCGATAGGTCAAAAATATTTTCATACTGGATTTATGACTTATTTAAAAGCATTGATAATTTGGATATCTATTATGATAACTTATGCGCTATTAACTATTTTGTGAAAATATTAATTAAAAATATGGAAAAACAAGACATTTTAAAACTAGTAGAAAGCCACGGAGGCTGGAGCATGAGCGATTTTCAGAGTCGCTATTTTGTGGTAAACTCGCAAGTTACAGATTACCGTAGGGTTAGGCAAGCTTTGCTAGAAATTGAAACCCGTATTTCTGCTAAGAAACAAATTGTTCGTGATTGTAAAAGATCAGAGATTAAACTGAAGATTAAAGAAAGAGATCTTGCAGTTGAATCTGATGAGCTTGAAAAAGAACTCATTCTTTTAGATATCGATCAACTCCAATATGATATTTCTGTTTACGCAAAAAAACTAAGAGTTGTAGAAGAAGAGCTGGATGGATTTGTAAAGCTTGTTTTGGAAATTGTTCCTAGTCTTGCAGAATTAGAGACATATAAAGAACATAATGAAGATCTTGAAAGAGAATACTGGATTTACCGAATGGCAAAACAAGCTAGTGTAGATATGGTAACCACTGGAAGAATTGGTGCTGGTAACTTAGATTCGATTGCTATGATGGCACCTCAGGATCAAGCTCTTACTATTGGTTCTGCTTTATTGAACTCAAAGAAGCTTACATCAGGCATCAATAGAATCGAAGAAGCACTTAGTACTAACAATAACCTTCTTGGTAGCAACTTTTCCGGATTATTTGAGAAAGGAGATCTTATTGGAATGATATCCGACAAAAAGGAAAAAACTGATGGCGAAGATATTTAGTCTACCAATCAATCCTAAATTATCTGAAACACAGTTTACAGAGTTTGTAAACTTTTGCAGTACTTACAAAGACTATATTTCAGATTTATATTTTACCTGCAGAATTGCTCCGTTTACTCAAGATGCAATGGGAGACGTTTTTGCTTCTGCGGACGACCCTCAGTACATGATTGATGTAGCACTACATATTCAGGAAAAAACTGGCATTACTGCTTCAGCAACTTTTAATAACATTTCGATTAGACCAACCCAGGAGAATCTAGATCTTTGGATTGAGTCATTTAAACCTCTGTATACAAGGGGTATTAGATTGTGTACTCTACCTTTTAATCACTGGCTTTTAACTGGACAGATCCAAAAGGAATTTCCTGAGTTAGAAGTTAGAGCTTCTATCCTGATGGACACAAAGACGTCAACAGATGTCTACAACGTGATATCAAGTGGTTTTCATTCTGTGTGTATCGATAGAGCTTTAATGAGAGATCAGGATACGATAAAAAGCATAGCTAAGATAAAACGTAAGAACCCCTTTAAACTTGTTTTATTAGCTAACGAAGGATGCTTGGGTAAGTGTCCAGTAATGTCTGAGCATTACCATTATAACAATACCAGAACAACAGATAGTCAGTATTTTAATAATCCTATCAGTAGAGTATCCTGTCCTAAATGGGACGTTACCAACAAAGCTGTTGTATTGAAGACTGCAGATATTCCAGCTTGGAAAGAAGACTGGGACGAATTTCTTGATATGGGTGTAGACATTTTTAAAATGCACGGTAGAGAGAATGTTAGGAAAATCTATGAGTCCATGGAAATCATCAGGAACTACGCTGAGAACAAGACTATGCTTTATGACATAGATCTTAAGATTAGTAAAAATGATGCTAGTAAATGGAGGAAGATTATTAAAACCTGTAAGTTTGAATGTTGGGATTGTAACTTCTGTGATAGAATAGCAGGAGGTGATTTAAATAAAAAAGCTATCAGTGTTGCAAATTCTCTGGTTACTAGTGTTAACTCAAAATTTGAAACAACAGTGCCTGGACTATCTAGTCCTAGAATTGATAAGCTGCTAAATGAGCTTGGTAAAATCTCAACATCATATTTAGAAGTCGGATGTCTTAGTGGCCGAACTTTCTCTAGTGCTATTTCGGGTAATAAACTCAATGCCTATGCTGTAGATTTTTGGAAAGAGGGTGTAGCTGCAGAGAATGAATCTATTGATATAACCGTAACCAAGGATGACTTCATTAGAAACATTCTGCCATATAAGGGAGAAAATAAGATTAAAGTCTTCGACTGTGATTTTATTGATGTAGATAAGACTAGCATAAAAAATGTAGATTTATTTTTTTATGACGGGGATCATTCATACATGAGAACCAAACTAGCTGTAGAATACTTTGCTGATACCCTTGCAGATGAATGTGTTCTGATCTTTGATGATGCTAACTGGGATGGTGTGGTCGAAGGTGCCACCGCGGGTATTGAAAAAGCTGGTCTAACTGTTCAATATGAAAAGAAAATGTTGAATGATGTAGAAGACGGGAAAATGTGGTGGAATGGACTATACATAGTAGTAGTTAAAAAGTAAGTATTAATTAATATTAAAACAAGAAATCAATTCTTCTTCTGATCTATAATTGACATGAAGAAATTGCTCTACGTGGCTCCGCACTTGTCAACTGGGGGACTGCCACAATACCTCTATAAAAAGATTGAACTTCTAATCAACGACTATGACATTTATGTTGTTGAATATAATAACGTCACTGGCGGGGTTTTAGTTGTTCAACGCAACAGAATCACTGGGATAGTAAAACCAGAAAACTTCTTTACTCTTGGGGAGGATAAGAAAGAAATCCTCGATGTGATAACAAATGTGAAGCCTGATATTATTCACATCGAAGAGATGCCAGAATATTTCATGAACTATGACGTTGCCCAAGAAATTTATCGTTCAGATCGTACTTACAAAATTTTCGAAAGCTCTCACGATTCCAGCTTTGATACGAGGAATAAAAGATTCTTTCCCGACAGAATGTTACTAGTAAGTAACTATCAAATTGAAATGCTGAAGGATCTAGGTGTGCCCTGTACTCTAGCAGAATATCCAATCGATTTTAAACCTAGACCAAACAGGGAAGAAGCACTAACCTCTTTGGGATTAGATCCTGATTACAAGCACGTGATTAATGTTGGTCTTTTCACACCCAGAAAAAATCAAGCAGAAGTTTTTGAATATGCCCGCAAATTAAAAGACTACAAAATCAAATTCCATCTTATCGGAAATCAGGCTGATAATTTTAAATACTATTGGGAACCTCTTTTAAAGAATAGACCAGAAAATTGTGTGGTCTGGGGAGAACGCAGTGACGTGCATAAATTTTATGAAGCTGCTGATCTTTTCTTATTTACCTCTCGAGGGTCACATCAGGACAAGGAAACATCACCTTTAGTCATCAGAGAGGCAATCGGACATCAAATACCATCTTTAATATACAATCTTGATGTTTATCAAAGCATGTATGACAAATATCCCAACATTAATTATTTGTCTATGAGCGGAGGAAATGAAGATAAAATTCTTGAGGTTTTGGGATTTGAAAAAATAGAGGAAGAAAAAGAAACTCAGGCTAAAAGAATCCCGATTCAAGATGAATGGAACGGAGTGGAGAATAAAATCATCTTTAGATACACTGATGAAACCACAGAACCCTATCTAGTTTCAGTTAAGGATATTGATTCTAAAGCTTGTATTTTTTCTTCAGAACTTCCCGCTGCAAAGGGAGGATACGAATGGTGGATGATGCCGCTTCCCAAGCATGTAATTGATTTTCATAACGATCCTTCCTTTGGTGGATTCCAAATCGAGTTTAGAAACCTTGCGGGAGAATTGGTGGATTCTAGAAAGAATCGGATTAAACCTATTTCGGTAGTTAAACCATCTATGGATATCACCAACACCGAGCCAATCTTCATGAATTATGAAGAGTTCTTTGTTGAAGGTGTTTATGAGCATTTGGATTTTAAAAATCTGAATAACGTTTTAGATATCGGTGCTAATGTGGGACTTTGGACAAAGTATATTCTTTCTAAGGGTGCTAAGAAAGTTTTTTGCTTTGAACCAAATAGGGAAGCAATCAACCATCTCAAAAACACCCTGAAAGATAATTCAAACACATTTATCTTTGATAAAGCGGTTTATAAAGAAAATACATCACTGGAATTCTTTGTTGATGAATCAAATAGTATCACATCTTCGATCTATTCAATCCAAGGACATGTTCCCTCTTATAATGTAGATGCTATCACACTAGAAGAAGCGATAAAACAAACAGGGGAAGATTTTATAGATCTGGTTAAGATCGATATTGAAGGAGCAGAATTTGATATCATAGAGAATCTTTCTATCGAAACTTCTAGTAGGGTCGAGAATTTTTTAATTGAATATCACGATTTCTTATTTGAGGATGGTCAAGAAAAATTAAAGAAATTTGAAAGTAAACTTAGGGCTCTAGGATTCTATGTTACACGACCGCTTTTACCTAAAGCAAAGTATGTATATGCTTCCAGAGAAAAAAGTTTGCCTCTCTGGATTAATTTTGATGGCGAATCTAATAAATTGGAAATAAAATATCAGGGAAGAATAGAATCTGGGAATTCCATTTCGATCAAAGACATTGATTCGAAATCTTGTATCTACTCATTCGATCTTCCTGAAGGCGATACTGGATTTGATTATTGGGCAATGCCTTTACCGAAGGATTTTTATAGCTTTGGAGATTTTTACGAGTTTGGAGGATTTCTAATTGAAATCTATGACAAAGAAGAAAATCTCATTGAGTTTAGAAAAATAAGAATTAAACAGATTCCCGTTCTTAAACCTGTGTTTGATATAACTAAGAAAGAATCTACGTTTCTTAATTATAATGAATTCTTCTCTCTTAAACTGTACGATCAAATAGACGTAGACAATTTAAAAGTTGTCTTAGATGTTGGTGCTAATATAGGTCTTTGGACTAAGTACATTAAGTCTAGAAATGCACAGAAAGTTTATTGCTTTGAGCCTAATAAGAAAGCATTAGATAGCTTAACTAACGCTTTTAAAGATGATGAATCAGTAATCATTTCGGATAAGGCAATAAGTGGAAAAAGAGGTAATTTAGAATTTTATTTTGACGAGGGCAATTCAACAGCATCATCTTTACTTAATGTACGTGATAAAAATTCTTCTTCCTATGAGGTAGAAGCAATTACATTAGAAGATGCTCTAAATTTAACCGGAAGTAATTTTGTAGATCTTGTAAAAATCGATATTGAAGGAGCGGAGTTTGACGTTCTTGAAAATGCTTCTATCGAAACTATTGAAAGAGTCCACTCCTTCTTGATAGAGTTCCATTCTTTCTATTTTGACAACGGTGAAGAAAAAGAATCCAAATTAAGCTCTAAGCTTTCTGATGCTGGATATTCCATGCAGAGAATCGAGAATTTTTTATACGCTAAAAAAGTTAAGAAAACATATTGGGTTCCAAAAGGTGAATCTGAGGAGATTCAGAATCTTTACGACTTTAGCAGAACATTTAGCTGGGAAAAGTATAATAGAAAATCTCAGAATGCTTTTCAGTATATGTTTAACCAAATTTATTTCACTAATGACTATTACACTAATGGATGTATCTATGAAAGATATGGATGTGTGGTACAAAAAGGAGATATAGTTTTAGATGCCGGCGCAAATATCGGAGTATTTTCCAACTATGCTTGGGAAAAGGGTGCAAGTCATATCTATTCTTTTGAACCTGGTATGGATGCGTTCAAATGCCTAATTAAGAATAAACCTCCTCAGTCTACAATTTTTAATGCTGCTTTGGGAGATAAAAATTCAGTTGCAAAACTTTCTGTTAACACCTATAAAAACATGGGAGGTGCTCCTATGTATATTGATCCGATGTCGGGATCTGTTCTTCGTAAAACAGATCGTTTTAATTATGTCCCAATGATAACAATAGATTCCCTATTTGAGAATAGGGTATTAGAAAAAATAGATTTTCTAAAAATAAATTGTGAGGGATTCGAGAGGGAAATTCTGCTTGGAATATCAGAAAATAATTTAAAGAGAATAAAAAAGATCTCTTTGAAATTTCATGGGAATATTTTAACTGAAGGTGATTCTGAAGAAATTATGAACCGCTTAACAAATAGTGGATTTAGATCATTCCAGTTATTTGTTGGAGACGGTGTTTACAGAATTTATAATTTCTGGAGATCGTAGATATGAATTTAGTTTTATACTCTGATGAAAATTACCAATATCAGGTAAGAAATTTTATATCCTCTCTAAAGTATGGTGGGATTGAGGATTGCAAAATAATTTATTATACCATAGGGTTTGAATCTGATATTGACGATCATAGAATGGTTAAAGTTCCATTCGAAAAAGATCCCTCAGGAAAAAGATTCGAGTTTTATAAACCCGCGATTTGCTTAGATGCACTTAAATATGGTGAAGGTCAATTCATTTATTTTGATGCTGATATCACTTTATCAAAAAGGTTTAAAAATCTTGAAATTCAGAATGGTTTAAGTTATCCTGGATTTTGTACCGGGCCCATCGAATATCCTCACACATATTGGCAGGAAGCAGACGGAACAAGAACGATCTTTAATGAGAAAAGATTGATGGATTATTTAGGTGTTCAAGACAGATCCATGTTTTATATTATGACCTGCTTTTTCACTTATGATTCTTCATGTGCTGATTTTTTGGAAGAGTGGCAGTCCTTTTGTGAAAACAAATATTTACTTAAAGAATGGTACTCATGGTATGCTTTCACAGATGAAACTATAGCTAATGTTTTGCTATGGAAAAGAAGGTCAACACAAAACCACGGGAGAAGATTTGTTAACACCCACAAATTTAGCACTTTTAAACTTTGTGAGGAGAACGATGACATAATAAAGACTTTTATAGATAATAATATCTACGAGCAGTGTGAAGACTCCAGTAAAGTTTGTTTCTATCACGCTACTAAGATAAAAGAAGAGAATGAAAAAATTTTGAATTACATAGATGAAAATAGTTAACGTTAATCCAGGACTTTTACCTATCCCACCTAATGGATGGGGTGCAATTGAAAAAATAATTTGGGAGTACCATCAGAACTTATTAGATCTGGGTCATGATTCTCATATACTCTACACAAATGAGATCAAAAGAAATCAATTTGATGTTGTGCATGTTCACGTCGCCAATCTAGCTAATATTCTAGCGGAAGAAGGAGTTCCTTATATTTTCTCCTTTCATGATCATCATGCATATCTTTATGGAAAAGACTCCCCGGTATTTGAAGAGAATCTAAGAGCCATTGAAAACTCAATGTTGACATTAGTCCCCGCCAAATTTCTAGTGGATTATTTCGATCGTCCCAATGTTAGATATTTTAGTCACGGAGTTAATACGGATTTATTTCAACCGGCGGGATCCCCACCTGAATCTCACAGATTACTTTGTGTTGCTAATAATGGTTGGGCTTACGATCCTGCAGCAGACAGAAAGGGGTTTTCATTTGCAATTCAAGCAGCGGAGGAACTTGGGCTCCCTATCACTGTAGCGGGTCCTAAAAATAATCAGAAATATTTTGATGCAAATCCTCAGTGTTCTAATTATGAAAAATTAAGCATCCTGTACAATCTGACTGAAGAGGAACTGATTGAAACATACAAAGAGCACACAATGTTTTTACATCCATCCATACTTGAAGCTGGACATCCTAATCTGACACTATTAGAAGCTCTGTCTTCAGGTTTACCTGTTATAGGAACTTACGAGGAAGGTAATGAATTAGGGGGACTTGAAAGAATTGAAAGAGATGTTCAAAGTGTAAAAAATGGAATAGAGAAAGTTATGAACAACTTTCCTGCATATAGATTTGCTGCCATCAGCAGTTCATTAGAACTAAGCTGGAAAAATCGAACTCTTGATCTGGTTGAGATCTATAAAAAATATACAAATAGAGGAATGAAAGAGATTTTAATTGATGCTTATGAAAATACCCCGATAACAATAGTTGCTCCCAAGAGAAGATCTAATACAATTAAGCATCATTTCATAGGAAATCCCACAGTGGAAATTGCTGGTTCACTTTCCAACAAATATAAAATAGAATTCATTGATAATAAATCGGGAACGATAGTTCACACATCAAAAATCAACAATAATATGTGGACTAGTTGCTCTAGAAAATATTGCACAGATTGGAAGATAGTTATAACACCGGAAGATCCGATAGAGGAAGTTTCTGTGATTGAATTCAATCCGACAGGAAAGAGAGTTTATATTTCTTTGGATTCAAAATCCCTTGGAGATACTTTAGCTTGGTTTCCAATGGTCGATGAGTTTAGAAAAAAATGGAATTGTAAAGTTGTTGCTTCAACTTTCAGAAACGAATTTTTTGAATCAACATACCCGGAGATAGAATTCGTTTCACCTGGATCTGTTGTTGATAATTTATATGCCATGTTTAATATTGGTTGGTATTATTTTTCTGACGGGGCAGTAGATTATTCAAAAATTCCAGTTGACTTCAAATCAATTCCTTTACAAAAAACTGCTTCTGAAGTTTTAAATCTTGAATATAAAGAAATACTTCCTAAGCTAGACAAATCCGGCATTAAGAGAAAAATTGAAGGCAAATATGTTTGTATAGCACCACATGCTTCTGCCCTTGCTAAATATTGGAACAGACCAGGGGGTTGGCAAACTGTAATTGATTATTTGAACAACAAAGGATATAAAGTGGTTTTAATAACTCAGGAACCGTTAGGCGATACCTGGCACGATTCTAAACTTGGAGGAAAACTCAATAATGTGATCGATAAAACGGGAGACCTACCACTATCTGACAGATTTGCAGATTTATGCTTTGCTGATTACTTTATTGGAGTCGGCAGTGGATTAAGCTGGTTAGCTTGGGCATCTGGTGTTAGAACAATGATGATTTCAGGATTCAGTAAACCTTTTACAGAATTTGAAACAAACTGTGATCGCATATTTAATGAAAATGTTTGTAACGGATGTTTTAATACACACAGATTAGATGCTGGTGACTGGGCTTGGTGTCCAGAACATAAAGGGACTGAGAGACACTTCGAATGTACAAAAACCATCACAGAAACTCAAATTATCGAGGTTCTCGAACAGCGCCTTTAAAATTTTGAAACTAGTGGTCACTAAATATATAATTTCCCAACCCTCAAAATAAATTTAGAATAATGGAAGTAATTAAAAGAAACGGAGAAAAGAGTAAGCTTGATGCAGAGAAAATTAATAAAGTTTTAATGTGGGCCACGGAAAATATTTCCGGTGTTAGTGCATCTGATGTAGCGATGAATGCTCATATTCAATTTTATCAAGGAATTAAAACGACTGAAATCCATAATGTGATGATTCAGTCAGCAGTTGATTTAATATCTGAAAAAAATCCAAATTATCAATACGTTGCTTCAAATTTATTGAACTATCTTCTTAGAAAAGAAGCACTGGAGGTTAACGGAGAAAATCTTCCTACTCTTTATGACATCATTAAAAGAAATGTTGGTCTGGACTTTTATGATTCAATCATTCTTGAAAAATACACCGAAGAAGAGATTGGGGAGTTAAACGTTTATATCAGACACAATCGCGATTATGATTTTACATATGCTGGAATTCAGCAGCTGATTGATAAGTATTTAGTTAAAGATAGAACTACAGGGAAATGCTATGAGACTCCACAATATGCTTTCATGCTGATTGCAATGACAGTGTTTATGGATCATAGCAAGGAAGAAAAAATGCACCATATTAAAGAGCTGTATGATTTAATTTCAACTAAAAAGATTTCCCTTCCAACACCTATCATGGCAGGAATTAGAACACCGAATAGACAATATAGTTCTTGTACTCTTATTGAGATTGGGGATTCTTTAAATTCTATTTTCCATGGCGATGTTGCTATCGGACAATATGTTGCACGTAGAGCTGGGATTGGAATCAATGCGGGTGCTATCAGAGCATTAGGTTCTAAGGTTAGAAATGGAGAGGTTGTTCATACCGGAGTGATTCCCTTCTTTCGCAAATTCCAGTCCACTCTTCACTCTTGCTCACAGGGTGGAATCCGAAAAGGATCTGCAACTCTTTACTTCCCTTGGTGGCACAAAGAGATTGAGGATGTTTTGGTTTTGAAGAACAACAAAGGAACTGACGATAACCGAGTTAGACATATTGATTATGCAATTCAGTTTGACAAATTGTTCTACAAGAGATTTATCGAAAATGGTGAGATCTCTTTATTTAGTCCCAATGATGTTCCTGGATTATATGAGGCATTCGGATACAACGAAAAATTTGAAGAACTTTATCTCAAATATGAAAAGACCAGAAAAATTCCTAGAAAAACAGTTAAGGCTAGAGATCTAATGAATTCGTTTGCTCAGGAAAGAATTGGTACTGGTAGAATGTACGTTCATAATATCGACAACACCAATTCTAATTCTCCGTTCAAAGATAAAATTCGCATGAGTAATTTGTGCGTGGAGATTGCTTTACCAACTGAACCAATTGAACACATCGATAACGGAGACGATAAGCCAGACGAAATTGCACTTTGCGTGCTTGCTGCACATAACCTGGGCACAATCAAAAATAACGAGGAGCTTTACAAATGCTCGGAGTACATTGTGAGAATTTTGGATTTCGTTGTTGAGCACCAGGATTACCCAGTTAACGCAGCACTGAAGATGAAGAAGCGTAGATCCCTAGGAGTCGGAGTGACTAACTTTGCTTATTGGTTAGCTAAGAATGATTTAAAATACTCTGACAAGGAATCCCTTGTTAAGGTTGATGAATTATTTGAACACATCCAATATTCCCTACTTAAAGCATCTAATACACTTGCAAAGGAAAAAGGAGCTTGCGAATGGTTTGGCAGAACAAAATATGCTGATGGTGTAATGCCAATTGACAGATATAATAAATCAGTTGACGAACTAGTAAAAAGAGAATATGCTTGCGATTGGGATGGATTAAGAAAAGAGATTGTGGATCACGGTCTTAGAAATTCAGTTCTGACTGCTATCATGCCTGCTGAAAGTTCTGCTGTTGTACAAAATGCAACGAACGGGATCGAGCCAGTTAGATCCCTTGTTACCATCAAGAAATCTAAATCTGGTTTGATCAAACAGGTAGTACCGGAGATTTCCAAGCTTAAGAACAAATATGAATTGGCTTATGATATGCCAGACAATAAGGGATATACTAATATTTGCGCAGTGATCCAAAAATGGATAGATCAGTCCCTTTCTGCTAATCACTATTATCAATACAGCTTAGATGGTATATCATTAGCGGGAGTTATTAAAGATATCCTCCATGCATACAAATACGGATTGAAAACCCTGTATTATGCTAACACTGACGATAAAAAATCAGATAACATTGAAACTATGGGAGTAAATGAGTCTAATGAGATTGGATGTGAAGGTGGAGCTTGTGCTATTTAAAATATTTGTGAAAAATTAAAAATCAAATAAATGAAGAACATTATCAATTTGAAGGATGTAGATTACACTAAAGAACCCTTATTTTTTGGAGAGGAGCTTTCCCTGCAGAGGTATGATAAGTTCAGATATGAGAAAATCTTTAATATGTTTAAACAACATATTTCTTATTTCTGGAGGCCAGAGGAAGTTAATCTAAGCAAAGATAGATCGGATTTTCAGGGTCTATCAGATCACGAGAGATTTATTTTCACCAAAAATCTGGGCTATCAAATTCTTTTAGACTCTGTTCAGTCAAGAGGAATTTCTCATCTTCTTGACGATTGTTCTAATCCAGAGTCTGAATTATTCTCTAAAACATGGGAATTTTTTGAGACCCTGCATTCTTATTCATACACATATATTATTAAAAATATTTACTCGGATCCAGGAGGTTTATTTGATACAATCCTCAAGGACGAGGAAATTATTAAAAGAACAACTTCGGTAACAAAATATTACGATGAGCTTATCGAGCGTATTTCGGACGATACTATCGATGACAAAAAGAAGAAACTTTATCTAACCTTAGTCTCCATTAATATTCTGGAGGGAATTAGATTTTATGTTTCCTTTGCCTGCTCCTACTGTTTTGCACAAAACAAAAAGATGGAGGGGAATGCCAAAATCATTTCTCTAATTAATAGAGATGAAAATCTTCACATGGGATTCACCACTCAAATTCTTCGATATCTTGCTGATGATCCTTCGGAGGGATTTCAGCACATTGTTAAAGAATGTGAGGAGATCGTTTATTCAATGTATAGAGATGCTGCAAGTGAAGAGATGGAGTGGGCAAAGTATCTTTTTAAAGACGGAACGATGATTGGATTGAATTCGGAAATACTAATTCAGTACATGAAATGGCTAACCAACAACAGATTAAAAGCTATTAAGATGGAGCCAATCTTTGATAAGGTAACCAATCCCATTAATTGGATCACAAACTGGACAGAAAGTAAATCCATTCAAGAAGCACCTCAGGAAACTGAAAAAGAAACCTATGTGGTTGGTGCATTCCAACAACTGGACGAGAATGAAAATTTTGACGAATTTAGTTTATAATATTTATGACAAAAAATAAAGAGCAAAAGCAGAAAGCTTCTGTGTGCCTCGTGATGATCGTTAAAAACGAAAGCGAGGTAATTAAGAGATGTATTGATTCTATTAAAGATTACATTTCATATTGGGTAATTTGCGACACTGGTTCAACCGACGGTACCCAAGAAATCATTAAGACCACAATGGAGGAATACGCAATTCCGGGAGAACTCCATGAACATGAGTGGGTTGATTATGGAACTAATAGAACTAAAAGTCTTGAACTATCAAAAGACAAAGGTGATTACAGACTGATTATAGATGCTGATGATTTTCTTAACGTCTGGGATGTTGAAAATCTCTTTGTAAATTTAACAGAGGATTCTTATAAGATCAGATTAAAGCTTGGAGAGATTTCATACTTCAGAACACAAATAGTTAAATCAAATCAAGATTGGAAATATGTCGGGGTACTGCACGAGTATCTAGAAGGACCTTTAGGCGTTGAATTGACTGAAGGCTATATCGAAGAAGCAGAAATGATAGCTGCGGTTAGCGGAGATACCAGAGACATTAAAGGGAATTCCAAATACTATAATGATGCTTTAATTTTTGAGAAGGAACTTGTCGGTAAACCCGATCTGGATCCCGGACTAAAAACACGATACCAGTTTTATTTAGCCCAAAGCTATAGAGATGCTGGTATGTACGAAAGATCCATAGAAAATTATCAGAAGAGAGTAGATCTTGGAGGATGGCCAGAGGAAGTTTATATTTCCCTTTACATGATTGCTAAGATGAAGATTGCATTAGGAAAGAGTGACGAAGACGTTATTAATTCTTATCTTAAAGCCTGGGAGTATCGTCCAGTTCGCTTAGAAGCGGCATATAACCTCATTAGATTTTTAGTTGACAGAAAGAGATATTTTCTAGCATTTACGATTGCTGGAACCTGTATGAGAATGAAATCATGTGACGATATACTTTTTGTTGAGTCTGAAATCTGGAAATGGAAAATGGCTGACGAATTCTCAGTTCTTGCATATTATACGGGAAATATTAACGAGGCTTATATCGCTGCAAATTCCGTCTTAAAATCAGAGGATTTTCAAATGATTCCCGAATCTGAAAGAGAAAGAATCACTAAGAACTTTGAGACCTTTGAGAAGATTTATAATGAGCAAAAAGAAAAGAAGAAAGCCAAGGAAGCAGAATCTATCGAAGCCTAAGATTGGAATTTCGAAAGAGATATATAAATCTAATTAAGGATTTATATGAAAAAATACTCAGAATTTTTAAAGGTACTTCAAGAGTCTAAAATCGAAGAAGCGAGTGGAAAAAACTTCATTGATGTTTATGACGAAGATAAGGCTTTTGCTGAACCTATTTATAGAGTTCACAGAAACGATGTAATTGAGGAAATTAAGGAATTACTTCTAGGAAAGGAGAACGGGTATCTCCAAAGAATTACTATCTTTGCAAATCTCCCATCGCATGGGAAAAATAAGCCATCTTATTTGGCTGACACCCTTCCAAAAATATCCCAACCCGAAGAGGGACCGGTAAAACCCGGATCAGAAGAGGAACCAAATATTAATTGGAGTGGTGCCGATGTTGATCCTGAAGATGATGAAATAGTTATCTCCGGAGATGAAGGTCCGGTAGATACTGAAATAGATTGGAAAGAAGCTGGAATAGAATGGGACAAAGAGGAAGAAGAACCAGAGGGATCTGATGATTACGAAGATGAGGAAGATCTTGATGATGAAGACGACGATGAGGATGAAGACAGCGACGATTCTAAAAAATCTAGCGGATGGGTTGATTCGGAATTTGAAGTTGTTGATGTTGATGAGACAAATAATCTAGTTGTTGCAATGCCTTACTCTATGAGAAGAAAAGGAATTACTACTCCTATCTTGCCTAGGTACATTGATGAAATCTATTACAAAAAGGTAAAAAGAAATGCCCCTTAAAAAGTATAATGAATTTATAGATCCCCGATCCTTAGAAGTAATGGTCGGGGATTCTATTTTTGATATGGAGCTATGTGAAAATCATGAGAAAGGACTTTCTGGAAGAGAGAATGTTTCTCGGGAAGGCATGATTTTTATTTTTGATGAATCTGCTCCTCGGTCTTTTCATATGAAGGACTGCTTAATTTCTTTAGATATTGTTTTTTGTAACGGCGGACAGGTGGTTAAGATCTATGAAAATTGTCCACCTTGTGAGGAAGAGGAATGCGAAAAATATCCTTGTGAATCTTCCGATCTTGTTTTGGAATTTCCAGGAGGAACTTGCTCCAACAATTCTTCCCTAAAAGAAGGGTCACTCTGCCAGATTTTAAATTTCGGTTCTGATAAAAAAGTGGAGATACCCTCCATTTAAAGCGAAAACATTCATTCCCAATCGGATATAACTTGTATGAAGGTACTTATTACTGGCGTTGCTGGGTTGCTAGGATCTAGAATGGCCGATTGGATTATTAAGAATCATCCCGAAGTAGAAGTAGTAGGGATGGATGATTTAAGTGGAGGATATAAGGAGAACGTCCATAAGAGAGTTAATTTCTGGCAAATGGATCTGGTAACTCATCCTATTGAAAACTGCTTTGAGGTTCACAAGTTTGATTATGTTTTTCATTTTGCAGCTTATGCTGCTGAGGGCCTTTCTCCCTTCATTAGAAGTTTTAATTATCAAAGCAATTTAGTTGCAACTGCTAGGGTTATTAATGAATGTATTAAACATGATGTTAAAAGATTAGTTTTTACATCATCTATGGCGGTATACGGACACGGTAATCCTCCTTTTGATGAAACGCATATACCTCAACCAGTTGATCCGTATGGGATAGCTAAATACGCTTGTGAGATGGATATTAAAGTTGCAGGAGACCAGCACGGATTAGATTGGTGTATAATTAGGCCACATAACGTTTACGGTAACAAACAAAACATTTGGGATCGTTACAGAAACGTGCTCGGGATTTGGATGTATCAGTATATGAACAATCAACCAATGACTATCTTTGGAGACGGTATGCAAAAAAGGGCTTTCAGCTTTATTGACGATTGTCTGGAACCACTTTGGAGAGCAGCAGTTGAACCTAGAGCTTCCAAACAGATTATCAATTTAGGAAGCTCAATTTTCTACACCATTAATGAAGCGAATGCCATTTTTAGAAATGTAATAGGAAAGGGAGAGGTAATTTATAAAGAAGCTAGAAACGAGGTTAGAAATGCTCATCCAACTTGGGAAAAAAGCATGGACATTTTGGGATATCAGGACAAAACCTATCTACATGACGGATTACAAAAGATGTGGACATGGGCACAAAAGCAACCACAGAGGGAAAGGTTTGCCTGGGAAAAATACGAATTAGATAAAGGAATATACAGTTTTTGGAAAGATGTCAAAGACAGCAAATAAAGAGATAGTAGTTCTCTCTGAAAAGGAACACATACGGGCTAGGCCCACAGTTTATGTTGGATCGGTAAAACCCACCGACGAAAAAATTCCTATTGTTAGAAATAGTAGGATTTTTATAGATCCAAAATCTATCTCGGTGGGCTTGTATAAATTGTTTGATGAGGTGATCAGTAACTCTATTGACGAAGCGAAGAGAATGAAAGGTAAGATGAAGCTGATAACAGTCAAAGTTGATTCCAAGAAAAATTCAATATCAATAAAAGACACAGGAAATGGATTTCACAAAGGCGCTGCAAAAAATAAAATCTCTAAGCTTTCAAACATTGAGACTGCTGTCTCACAGCTCAGAGCTGGATCTAATTTTAATAATGATGATGTTGAGGAGTCTCTGGTTGGAACTAACGGCATGGGTGTTAGTCTGGTCAACGTACTTTCCAAATCTTTCAAAATCGTTACTGTTAATGACACTCATTACTATGAGCAAGAGTGGAATGATTATAACAGAACAGAGCCTAAGGTCTTAAATAACGATGGCAAGTTTCAAAAAGGAACTGAAATCATTTTCGAACCTCTTGGGGAAATCTTTGGAAGAACCAAATGGGATGTTGACATTTTAACAACACAGATAATTTTCAAAAAGAGACTTATCAAGAAGGATCCGATTATTAAAAATCTGGAATTGGATTTTTACTGGGACGAAACCAAAATAGATTTAGATTTAAATTTCTATCCCAAGGATTCTTATTTATTGGAAACCCCAATCGGGGAAGTTATTATATGGGAAAAATTTGACGGAGGTGGATCTGTTAGTTTTGTCAACTCTGCAATGTGTTCAGGAATACACCAGAGGATCGTGAATGAGTTCATCAACCAAAAACTAGATGACACACTCGGACACCATTTCTATGACACATTCATCTCTTTAAATCTTCCTCCGAAGTTAGTGAAGTTTGGAGATCAGAACAAGACCCGATTTGTAACACCGAGGGAGGAAGTAGAAGGAACAATCAGCAGAAACGTTTTAAATAAACTTCCTTCCTTTTTCAAAACAGATCTCTTTCAGAACATTCAGAAGAAAGTCGAAGAAAGAAAGAATGATGGACACGTTAAGAAATTGAGAGCAGAGAAGAGAAAGGTGAACGTGAAAAATTCACATAAGTATTTTCCCGCTTCCAGATCTTCAGCAGAGAATTTATTCATAGTGGAAGGACTTTCTGCGATGGGATCGATTCTTCAGAAGAGAGATCCACAGAACGACGGAGTTTATGCACTCAAGGGAAAGATTAAAAACTGTAGAACCCTGAGTGATCTTTCAGAGAACAAAGAGATTCTGGAAATGATGCAGATTTTAAATCTGGATCCTACCGTTAAAAATTCCCAAATGATCTCCGGTTATAAAAGGGTGGTTATAGCAACAGATCCTGATCCAGACGGTGCACACATTACTTCTCTTTTGATCAATCTCTTTTACAAATGGTTTCCTTTTGTTATAGTTAATAGTCAGCTAACCCTTCTCAGAACTCCACTGGTAACCATAGGAGATGGTAAGAAAAGAAAGTATTTCTTTGATATGGATGAATTTAAAACATCCAAATCTGGTAATACTGGAATCAGATATCTGAAAGGCCTTGGCTCTCTTTCTTTAGATGATTGGGAATTTGTAATGAGTAACAAAAAATTAGTGACCATTTCCGCACCACAAAAATCCAAAGAGTTTTTAGATATGGCCTTTGGGGATTCGTCCGATCTAAGAAAGAAATGGCTTTCTGGCACAGCAAATCTTTAACAATTTGATATATACTATATGATTTTGAGGATATCAAATTTTTTGCTGGAACAGGACACCATGGAGGTGGCAGAAGAAACCCCTAAAAAGAAGCGCAAGCTCAAAATAAATTGGGTCAAGCCTGATCTATCACAGGAGATACAGCACTATACTGATGCGGTAAAAACGGAGTTTTATCAGCATAATATCGACATTCCAAATACCGATATAGGAAAGGTTAAAGCAAACTCCACTAAATTTTTTAAGTACATCTCTCAACCCTTTCAAAGGGGAAGAATAGAGGATTTACCCCTTTATGCGGAAGACGAATTTCAAGTAACCAAGATCCAAAACTTAGATGTTTACGAATATGAAAACATCGTGGCGGATGCCTATGGTAAAGGTTACGGAGAGGTTATGAGAAAGACCGCAGAGGATCTTAAGACCAAGGGAACCCTAGAACTTCCTGCTCCGATCATTATTAGATTCGTGAATTTTGGGGAGACTAGAAGAAAAGGAGAATCATCTTATTTTCTTTTCTCTGGAAATAGAAGAATCAATCTAGCTTTACATTATGGAATTCCAATTAAGGTTTGGATTGTTGATCTAATTCCTTCCAGAAGAGACGTGAGAGAATTTGCCGAAAAAAGCGGAATGCTAAAAAGGGGAGACGAATTCTTCAAGGAGTTTCTAATGAAGAGAACAGGTAAAGATAACCTAGACACTCTAACTGCTAGAGAGAGATTTAATGTGATCCAGTCGATCAAAAGCTCTCCTAAGGAGGACTAAACATTTTTATTCCCGAATTTTTCTTTTTATATTGCACTAGAATAATAAAATTATCGTGCAAAACAGACTAGGATATTGCTGCATTAACCTCACTCTAGGAGAGCATGGAATAACTGCTAATCGGGGCATGGTTAAAAAAACATTCCTAGAGAAAGGATTACCATACGCTTCGGAACTCTCCCTTAAAAATGCGAGGGATCTCACTAAAATAATTGAATGGAACAATCAGAATGGGGTCAAGCTTTATCGCATGACATCCGATCTTTTTCCGTGGGTTTCAGAATATGAAATCCAGGATCTTCCAGATTATCAAGAAATTCAAGAAACTCTTTTTGCAGCAGGAAAAATTGCTATGGAAGGAGACCAGCGATTAACCTTTCATCCCTCCCCCTATTCTGTTTTAGCTTCACAAAACAATGAGGTAGTGATTAAGGCGATTAAAGAGTTAAGACAGCATGGAGAAATCATGGACTTGATGGGATTAGAAAGATCACATTTTTATCCGATTAATATTCACGTCAATACTGCAAAACCAACAAAAGAAGATGCGGCTGGAAGATTCTGTTCTAATTTTGAAAAGCTCCCAGAGTCTGTAAAGAAAAGATTAGTGGTAGAAAACGACGATAAAAGATCTGCTTTCACGCCTAAAGATCTTTATGATTTAGTTTATTCTAAAATAGGAATTCCTATCACATTTGACTTTCATCACTATAAATGTAATCCTAATGAAGGTATTAGTGAGGAGGAAGCATTAAGTCTGTGTTTAAGTACTTGGAACACGAGTAAAGCAATTACCCATTATTCTGATTCAAGAAAGATCTACGAAGATATATCAGCAAAGGAAGTAGCTCATTCTGATTGGATCTGGAATAAAAGCTTACCGATATATGGCAAATCTTTCGACATCGAATTGGAAGTAAAAATGAAAGAGCTTGCTTTATTAAAATATATTAATTCAATATGAATGTAGAAAGCGAGGAATTGGACTTATCTGGTTCAGATAAATCATGGTCTCTGGATCAAATGATATCGTCGGGAATTATGTATGAATCCCTTGTAGAAAATTATGGAGAACCTGCAGTTCAAGCAGTTCTTCAAAAATTAGAATTGGATAGACATGATATATGTCTTGGTGACAACACCAAAATAATATTACGAATTTTAAATGGAGAAATCTAAAAGTGGGATTAAGATTGCACTTATTTTTTTGTATGAAGTAATAAAGTTAATTTTCTTACTAGCATTTACTTCTGTATTTTTTGCTTTTGCTGGATTGTTTTTGTCTGCCCTTTATCTTAGAAATTTTTTTGTAAAATTATGGAAGAATATAAGAAGGTTTAATGGGTAAGGATTATTACCAAATTCTAGGAGTAAACAAAAATTCAACACCTGACGAAATAAAAAAAGCTTATCGAAGATTAGCTGTTCAATTTCATCCAGATAAAAATCCTGATAATAAAGAGGCTGAAGCAAAATTCAAGGAAATTGCAGAGGCATATGATGTTTTATCAGATCCTGCAAAAAAGCAAAGATATGATTTAGGGGGATCCGGATTTTTCCAGAGCGCAGGTCACAATCCTTTTAGCCAATTTAGCCATAACGATTTTTGGGATGATATTTTTACCAACAAGTTTAATCGTAACAAAAAAGGACAAAATTTGTTTGTGAATGTTCCGATTACATTGATGGAAATGTATTCAGGGGCAAAAAGAACGATTAGATCCAAAAAATATAAAAAGTGCGATCCTTGTAAGGGAAACGGATCTCTAAACGGGGAATCGCACCAGACATGTTATAATTGTAAAGGTAGTGGACAAGTTCAAACCATAAGGCAACAGCAATTTGCACAGATAATGACTTCGTCAGAGTGTCCGCAGTGTCATGGGTCTGGAAAAATGATTTTTGAGGTTTGCACTAAATGTATAGGTAAGGGAGCAAACATTTTCGACGAGGAAATAGAAATAGAGATCCCTCCTGGAACCCTACCAGGAATGCAACTAACTATGCAAGGTAGAGGGAACGAAGAGCCTGGTGCTACTATCCCCGGGGATTTGCTCATCAATATAAAAGAGGTAGCACATCCTACCTATGAGAGACAAGGAACCAATGTAAAAATGATCAAGAGGATTAGTTTCTTTGATGCATGCATCGGAACTAAGATTGAGATACAATTACCCCTCGGTGAAACGGTTTCTTTGCTGGTTGAACCCGGAACAACACATGGCACAATTTTACAATTACAAGGAAAGGGATTGTATGAATTTGCTATGGGATCTAAAGGGGATTTTCTCGTGGAAATTCATATAAAAGTACCGAAACCAAGAAACAATGAGGAAGTTGAAGAACTAAAAGAAATGAGTAGAAAAGAAATATTTAACATATGATAGTATTAATTTTTATTTTATGCTGCTGGGGATTAACCCATATCCTAGTTCAAGGAAAAATTTTTGATAATGCTAGAAACTGGTTAATTGTCAAAAGTTCCTTTCTTGAAGGAATTCTTACCTGCCATCAATGCTGCGGTTTTTGGGTAGGAATGGTTTTGTATTTTATTTTTCCTGGATTGCCCCTTATTTTTTTCCATCCCGGAGATTTTCTTCTTTGGGGATTTATTTCTTCCGGATCATGCTCTTTGATCAGAAGTACTTTGTAATTTCTGGATACATAGAGAGATATATTATAATTCATGAGAAAAATACATTCTTTTAGTAGTTACATAAGAGAACAGGAGGAAAAGAAAGGGGAAGAGACAAAAAGCGACGAAAAAGGTGCTAAGGGTCTACTAGGAAATCTGGATGCTGCTGGAATTGCTAGTGCTATGATGAATGCTGCGTTTAAAAAGTTGGGGTTTGAAGATAAAGACTTTTCGAGAACTGACGAAACGGAGGAGACAAAAGCAAGCAAACCTTATATGTCCTGTGGAAGCACTCCTTATACATTCATTCCTGTTGATGCAACTAATCAGGAAATAATAGATCTTTTTAAAGATCCCTCCGGTAAATTTGCAAAGGATGTTAGATATGCGGATATTTCCAAAGAGGTAAACGCCAATTCCCCTAAATTATTTATTTTGGGTGTAAGAGAAGAGCTTGATATTAAAAAGAGGGAAGGAGATAAATTCGTTGATAAGATTGCAATAATAGATCCTTCTAAACCATCGGATAAAGTGATTTCTTATCAAGCCACAACATCACCTTCTGTTGAATATTATTCAGATCCTAAAAGAGCTTTAAATTCTAACGGAGTAGCAATTATGCAGCCAGGTGTTGCCTCTTATAAGATAGGAATCCATAAAAAAGGATCCCCGACCCAACACGAGGCTTTAGTGCAGGATGGAGAAATGGAAATTAACAGATTTGAACTCTCCATTCCTAAAATGGAAACGTACGAACCGGGAAAACCGGATAAGGATGACACATACGGAATTAACATTCATAGATCATCGAATGAAAGAGGAGTCTGTGTGGGACCGTATTCTGCAGGATGTCAAGTTTTTGCAGACGGCAAAGATTTTCAGGATTTCATGAACAGATTAAAAGCATCTGGAAGTAATGCTGGCAAGTTTTTATACGTACTAGTTCATAATGATGATTTTGGATCTGGTTCACAAGACGTAGATTCTTCTGTCGGTAAAGAAGAAGCTGAAGTTGAAATAGACAAAACAGAAGAATTCCAGGATGCTGGATCCTCTATTAGAGCAGAATTAGATAAATCCAATTCCAACGAGGAAAATCTCATTCAAACTTATAACTCAGTGGTTACATCACAGAAAGACGCATCGGATTTTGCCAAGTTTTACAATGATGAATATGGAGTGAATGTAATTGACGATCTTGATCGTGCTCTGAATCAAAAAGAATTAGACCAACTTAAATTTAAGTAATTTTTTAATATTCATTTTTAATAAAGAGGGACCATAAATCCCTCTTTTTTGTGGAATTTTATTTATTTTAGGACTAAGACTCATGACAAATTAAGTTTTCATAATGATTCAACCAAAGAAGAGTTCAATAACCATACCCGAGCAGATTGAACAGGATTATCGCAAATATGCCCTATATGTGATTCAAAGTCGAGGCATTCCTAATTTTTATGATTGCCTTACTCCGGTTCAAAGATTAATTTTACAAAGATCACCAACATCGTTTAATAAAACTATCGGGGTAGTGGGTGAGGTATTTAGAACTCAGCTTTATCATCACGGGGATAATTCTCTATCCTCCGCAATATCAAAATTAGCTAGACCCTTCGGATGTTCTGATTTAATTATGGAGGGAGACGGATTTTTTGGAACTCCTGTTAATCCGGCACCATCAGCTCCGAGATATACGTCAGTTAGAATTTCCCAGAGATACAAACAAATCATTGATGAACATAAAGATCTGAATGTAGAAAACGAAGAAGGGGGATTTGATTGGTTACATGTGATTTACCCAATTGGACTATCCACACATATCGTTGGTATTGCTGTCGGATACAGATCTAATATTTTACCACGCAAATATGACGACATAATCGCTTATCTAAAAGGTGACACTGATCGAAAAATAAAACCTTACTTCAGAGGATTTAAAGGAAAAATATCCCGGGTGGATTCTTTGAAATCAGCTTGGCTGGTAGAGGGTGGATTTTCTTCGGATCCGAGTTCAAAGACTATTCAAATACAAAATCTATCTCCCCTGATGAGATATGACTCCTTCATAGATAAGCTCAATCGTGTTTTGGAAATGTCCGGGGTGGATTACAGAATGGATAATAGATCTAGGGAAGAGGTTGAACTTACCCTGAAATTTAAATGTTCAGATGCACAGTTTAAGGAGCTTTCTGATAGGCTGAAAAAAGAAACTCAGCACATAGTAACTGAGAATATAGTTCTGGTAAAAGATGGATCTGTTTTAGAATATACTTCGGTGGAGGAATATCTGGATCAATTCAGGGTTCATATGGAGGAGGTTCTTCTTAAAAGGTTAATCCGGGATTCTTTCTATAATGATAGAGAATTAGAGTTCTTGGAGGCTAAGCTCAAGTTTCTAGTTTTCATGTCCCAAAAGAAAAGAAACAACGAGGAAATTATAGAATTTTTGAAGCAGTTCCAGGTTTGGATCAAAAATAGACTAGAATCAATTCAGCTAGTTAAACTTTCTAGTACCGAAATAGAACTAACCAAAAAGAAAATAGAAGAGGCAAAAGAAAAAGCCAAAGAGATCAAGAAGGCAATCAAAGAACAAGAAATTAAAGTTAAGAAGATTGCTAAAGATTGGGCTAGAGTCTCTAAGAAATCTATTAAACAATCTTCGCTTATTTCTGGTGGTGACGAAGGTTCATTTAATGGAATTCAAATTTGGAACCCGGAGGAATATTTAGAAAAAGAGGAAGATGTTTTATCTGGAGAAGAAATTGAAGGAGAAGAGGAAACAAAAGCTTAATTAGAACTAAAACTATTAACAATTTAGAATAAATGAAAAAAGAAATCAAGCTGAACTTTAGAATCACAAATCCTAACAATCTAATTGTTTTTCTAAAGAAATTAAAAATGGTAGACAGATCAGTTATCCTGGAACTAGAAGGATCTGATTTTTTCGCTAAGGTTAGAACCCCGGATAAATCAGTAATTAAATATGTTGGAAGCAACATGAATGATTTCTTCGAGGGAGAAACAACGGACCAAAGAGTTAAAGTTGGTATTCTAGAAATGGGGAAACTTATCGATGTTTTCAAATACTTCGGACCTGAGGAAGAAACCTTCATGGAAATTAATGCTCAATCTCTGGATGGCCAATTAGTAGCTACTGGATTTAGAGTTTACTCATCTAGCATCAACATCAAATTTAAATGTGCAGATATTTCTCTGCTTTCCTATATTCCTGATAATATTCAGAAGAGTATTCATACAACGGAGGGAGCAACAATCTCTTTTAATGTGTCAAAAGAATCCTTTGCCAAACTTTCTTCCTTGACCACTATAGAGAATAACTCGGAGGAGCTTCTAAATTTTGAAGTACATTCTTCGGGGCTCTCCGTTAAAGGAAATTCCTTTCAGTACAATATTATCAAAGGTCAAGCTCTTGATGGATATTCAGAGGACTCTGCATATTCAATATATAAAAATCAATTCAATTTTATAGATCAGGAGAATTCTTCTTTTCACGTTCAAGAAAATAGAATCGTGGTAATGTCTGAAGAGAGCGATTCGATTATCGCTATCGGATTGGTTGAAGTGTAAAATAGATTTCATAACACATAGGCATTCCCTGGAATGCCTTTTTTTGTCAAGTAAATGAATTACCAAGATTTAAGTACAGAGGAGATTAAGGCGGAAATCGAAAAGCTGAAGAAAATGTCAGCAGATTTCAAGAACGAAGAGCAGGGTGTAAAGTTAACCTTGAACAGTATCTATGGAGCTCTTGGTAATCAGTACTTTGCCTGCTTCAATCCTGAGGTTGCTGAAAGTGTTACTCTTCAGGGTCAGGATCTAATTAAATTTGCGGAGAAGGTAATTAACAAGTATTTCCACGAGCATTGGCACATGGACACTGAACTCCATGAAAAGATCGGTGTTAGAAATGTTAGACAAATAACCTCAGAAATGGTTATCTATGTGGACACAGATTCTAACTATGTTAATTTCGGAAACGTTACTTCTTCGTGTGAGTTCGATTGTGATCCACTAGAATTGATTCTAAAAATTAATGACCATAGACTTGCTGATTATATCAAGAAGTGTCTAGACATCTATGCTGAAAAATGGAACACTAAGAACTATCAGGACTTCGAATTGGAGGCAGTTTCAAGGAACGCTATTTTCCTAGGTAAGAAAAAATACATTGTTAATCTCACCTACGAAGCCCCAGGGAAGCACCATCAGGATCTCTCCAGAATTAAACCCACCGGAATTGAAATCGTGCAGGGTGGTACCCCTCCATTTGCTAGGGAAAAATTAATCTTTCTTCTAAAACACCTTTTTGAAACTGGTAGAAAGTTCGACCTCCGCACATTTGTAAAAATGTTAAGGGAGATCAAGTCTGAATTTAAAATTCAAAAACCTGAAGCTATCTCAATCGGGGTTGGTGTAAACAATATTGAAAAGTTCATCCTTAACGACACCAGCAGATTTGAGGTTGCTAAAGGATGCCCAATGCACGTGAGAGCAGCGGGATATCACAACTACCTGCTTAATAACTCAAAATACAAGGCAAAATACTCGCTAATTCGTTCGTCAGATAAAATCAAGTATTACTTCGTAGCGGTCAGCAGCGAGCAAGAAAACAATGTTTTCGGCTATGTTAACGGGTCTTATCCATATGAGTTTGCACCTGCCATAGATTTTGATGCTCAGTTCAATCGAACCATCCTGGATCCTATCAATAGATTTATCGAAGTTATGGGATATCAGCCCCTCTCTCCTAACCTTCTTTTAGTTAGTGCCCTTTTCTAAACCATGTTGGATATATAATTAAAAATATATCCAAAATGAAAAGATTCCAGCATTTTTTGAATGAGCAAGAAGAAATAGGACCCCTTCCGGGTGAAGAATCAATAGAGATGGATATTGAACCAGAAGTTGAGGAAATCCCAGTTGCAAAAGATAGACAAATCATAGTTAGACCAGATCAAGATCTTCCTAAACCTGATTTAGCATCAGGAGACGATCATATTAGAGCTCTTGTTGAATTTCAAGTCCAGGTTAAAGCAATGCATTGGGCTACAGAATCTTTCTCTCAGCACAAAGCAACCTGCGACACTCACGCAGCACTTGATGCAGCTTTGGATGCTTTAGTTGAATCATATCAAGGATATGTTGGAAGAATCAGAATCGGAGGACAATACACAATTTTAAATTACGAGGATATAAACCTAGATTCTTGGTTGCAGGGTGCAATGGATCACGTGGAAAATTTTAGAAAGGGAGTAACCCAAAGTGATGTTTTAAATCTCCTAGATGAGGTCTTAGCAATCCTTACCAAGTTTAAATATTTACTTTCACTTAAGTAATGAAATACCTGAAGGGTTTTAATGATCTTTATGAGGCGATAGACCGGACAATTTCTTATACCCCTGATGAGATAAAACAAATGCCTGAATATCAGGAGCTATTAACTTATGGGGATCTTAAGGATACAAGTTCTCCTGCAATAGCTAAATCGGGAAACATAAGATTCCAAGAGAACAATTCGGGCCAATCATACACTATTTTTTCAAACGGCTATATCAGATATCAGTGGATAGAAAAAGAAGTTCCTTGGTATGGAGGAGCCCCTAGAAGAGGAACTCCAGGGGTTTATGTCTCTCCAACAGGAGAAAATTTAAATGATCTTCTATATGGACAGCCAGTAAAATCTAAAGAAGATTACATTCCTAAATTCGAGTACATTAAAAGATTAATTGCAAAAAAAAGAGGGGATACCATGCCTGCTTCTTTCGACAACGAGAAAATCACCAAATTTATAAATCACCTTATTTTCAACGATGCTGAAAAGGTAAAAATGCCAGCCATCCAAAAGCTAATTAAGAGAGGAATCTATAATCCTGATTCTACTGGTAAATCGATTATCAAAGCAGCAGATTATGGAATAATCTAAGAAACTAATCCTCTTTTTTTGATAAAAAAGATATGAGATTAGAATCCTTCCATTTCTTAATTGAAAAACTCCAAGAGGCTTACGCCAAATCTAACACCATCTATGCTCTTGGTGTAGACCTTACTAACATTGAGGATCCTTATAGTCAAATCATAAGTCACCTGCTAAAAATTTATTATAGCGAAGAGGGGGAAGATTGGATATCATGGTTCCTTTATGAGAAGTCATACAATCCCGAATTAGAAGCTAGGGATGCAGACGGAAACGAAATTTGCTATGACGTTCCTTCCTTATGGAAGCACGTAGAAGAAATTAGGGTTTCTTCAGATTTTAAAGAATTTATTCCAAAGGAAAGTAAAGAGATTCTTGATTTCGAAGAACAGATAAATAACATGCTTAAAAATTATAAGGAATAATGGGATTTCACACAAGGCACATATCAGATGATTCTCTGCTTGCCCACGCAAAGAACGAATTTGAAAGATTTGTAACATACATGCTTAAAGCGGATTCTTATAACTTACAAGGTAATATTACTACATGCTTTTGGGATCTGTTCCATGAGGAAAGAGAAGTAAGGGAAGACGTTTGGAAAGTTTTAAGAAATGAGGGTGAAGATAGCGAAAATTTGATTCAAGCAGTTTGTAAAGGCTGGAATATGATTAACAATCAGAATAATAATCCAGAGCAGTTTGATGCGATCGATAACTATTTGGATCTAATTGGATCTCTTGGCAAAACTGATGACATTAAGGTCTCTTTAGAAAACATCGCCAGAATTTTAAAAAGAAGAATTAAAAATAAGGGATAAATGGAAAATCCACAACTCAATATTAACATATCAAATTTACCGTGGCAATCTTGTGATTGCGGAAATTATACCTTTAGACCTATTACTCTTATAAAAAGGTTGCATGCATTGGAATCTCCGTCAGGGAGAGAAGAACCTGTACCTCTTGATATGGTTGCTTGCGAAGCCTGTGGCAAGATTCCATCTTTCTTTCTCAAAAGATTTAAGGATATACCAGAAGATCTGATAGCCAAAAAACCAGAGTTTTTAATAAATGGAGAATAAGTTACCCGACTTGGATTTTGATGAGGAGAAAATAAACTTTCTTTTGGAGAACACAGATAAACTCCAACAAATTTTAACAAAGGAAGAAATCAATTCCCTGGTTCAAAGTCTAAAAAAGAACCTGTCCTCAATAGAGGAAATCATCTCTGAACTTCAAAAATTGGATAGCAATTAATCCATGGTATATAAAGCATGGACAAAATATTCGTACAGATAGCAGCCTATCGAGATCCTCAATTGGTACCAACAGTGGAGGACATGATAGCAAAAGCAAAAAACCCCGAAAGGTTAACATTTGGAATTTGTTGGCAGTATGGGCCAGAAGATGATATAGACAGATTCGATTCTGATTCAAGATTTAGAATATCAAAAAAACACTTCTCGGAAAGTCAGGGTTTAGGTTGGGCAAGGAATCTCACAAATCTTCTTTATGCTGGAGAAAAATATACTCTCCAGATAGATTCACATCACAGATTTGTTCAAGATTGGGACGAAATGCTTCTTGAGGACTACAATTCAGCATTACAGATTTCACCTAAACCGATCATTACAACATATGCCCCAATGTTTGATCCCAAAGAAGATCCAGCTAAAAGGCACCCATACCCTTGTCTGATGTCTCAGTACGAATTTTCGAGAGAGAATCTTTTAATGAGCAGACCTTATGATCTATACAATTACAAAAACTTAGATCGAATTATCAGAGCCAGAACTATCAGTGCTCATCTGATGTTTACCAGTGGAGAATTCATTAATGAAGTTCCGTACGACCCTGACATATTTTTTGGAGGATACACCGAAGAAATAACGCTTAGCGCAAGAGCTTATACCAACGGATATGATCTGTTCTCGCCATATCGGATTATCATGTGGCACGAATATATCAGAGATGGTAGACCTAAGCATTGGGACGATCACGGGAGTTCTAGTCAAACTTCTCTGACTAGTGGGCAAAGAGATGATAGATCAAGAGACAGAACCAGACAACTACTAGGATTTAAAGAATATGGAATTGATCTGGGAATCTATGGGCTAGGAACGGCGAGAACTCTTAGAGATTATGAAACGTATGCTGGATTTGATTTTAAAGGATGTCGATTACAAGAGTACACCTTATTAGTAAAGGAACCCCCGAATCCAACACCATGGGAAGATAATTTTATTACACCTGAGTTAAATTTACATTTGACCTGGGATCTTGATTTTTTCAAAAATCAAAATTTAGAATCTCCTCAACTTGTAGCTATTGGAATAATTAGCAAGGAAGGATTTGAGATTTATAGAACAGATCTACGAGACCCTGAATATATTTATTTACAAAAAGGAGAGTTGAATGCAATCTTTAAGTCTTCATATAAACCGGAATTTCTCCTGATTCATTTATTAGATGCAAGAGGAAATTGGAGTCAAAGGTACGAGAAAAAGATAGGAGCGTAAAAATCTTTTACCTCCCTAATTATTGATACAAGAAACTAAGTAAATTTAAACAATAAAAAAGAAGAGGAATGATCGATTTGAAAAGTGTTGAATTTCAAATCCTGTGCTTTTTGCAGGACACCAAAGTGATGACTGGGGTATGTACTTATAAGGTGCTGGTGGAAAAGTTTGGAGAAGGAGAGGTTAGAAAGTGTATGTATGAGAAGAAGCTGATCTATGAGGACAGGAAAAACACCAACGGAATGGAATGGACTAGACTAGGAAGAGAGTATATGGGATTTTAAAATATTTAAAAATGAATAACATAGACAAACAGTATCAGGAACTTTTGAAGAGAATCTTAGAATCTGGAGTGGAGAAGGGTGATAGAACGGGAACGGGTACTCTATCAATATTCGGCTGGCAAATCAGACATAAAATGTCGGAAGGCTTCCCACTACTTACAACCAAGAAGATGTCATGGAAATCTATGGTGACAGAATTGCTTTGGTTTTTAAGAGGAGATACGAATATTAAATTTTTAGTGGATCGAGGATGTAATATTTGGAATGGAGATGCTTATAAGAGATACGAAAGAGCACGTACCTGGGAATTGCAAGACACTCCACCAATGGAGGAGTTCATTAAAAAAATAAAAGATGATGAAGAATTTGCAAGGACGTGGGGTGAATTAGGTCCAATTTATGGTAAACAGTGGAGAAGTTGGAAAGGCGGTACCTGGGTAGAAGGAAATACCGATGGAACGGAGGGGTTCTATCTTCAATCTGAAAAAATAGACCAAATCTCAAACTTAATCAATGAGCTCAAAACAAATCCAGATAGTAGAAGATTGATGGTAAGTGCTTGGAATGTGGGCGAGTTAGACCAAACAGTTCTCCCCCCGTGTCACTATGGATTTCAAGTTTATACGAGAAAACTAACTGATGCCGAGAGATACCTTTATTGGGTAAGAAATAATACCTATCAACAAATGTGGGTAAAGCATAAAGACGTTGAAAATAGATCAAAATATATTGATGAGGATAATACACCGACCCGGGCAATATCCCTAATGTGGAACCAACGAAGCGTTGATACATTTTTAGGATTACCTTTCAATATAGCTTCCTATGCACTATTGCTAGAAATAATAGCTCTGGAGATGAATATGGTACCAGATGAATTAATCGGTAATCTGGGAGATGTCCATTTATATTCCAATCATATAGAACAAGCCAGAGAGCAAATTAGTAGAGAACCATACGAATTACCAGGAATAAATTTCAATACAGAGTGGTGGGATGGATCATTTTTTGATTCTGTTAAATCTGATGCATTTTGTGGATGTCTTCTAGAAGAAGATCTGCAATTGATCAATTACAAATCGCATCCCCCTATAAAAGCACCATTAAGTAATTAAAATGTTAATTCACATAACACCTGATGAGTTAGAAGAGGAGTTCAGAAATAGCTGGAAGATGGGATGGATATCCCATCCTTCTATCGATTATGCTGATAATGCAATTCATGCGGTGTTCGAGGAAAAGATAGTAATCATATTTAGATTTAAAGATTATGGATTTATAACAGATAATCGGTATAATTCTTATGATATTTCAGCAGGCAAAGCAGGAATAACAATAACATTAAAAAGAAACTAACTCATGTGCAAAGCAGCATGTAAAGGAATTTGTAAAAGTAAAAGAGAAGAGTGTAAAAGTAAAAAAGAAGAGAAGGATTTAAAAGATTTTGAAATTTTAGAAAGAGAGGATTATCAGAAATCCGAAGATCTAAAAGATGATGAGATAGATTTAGAAAGCGATGAGCTATATCATAACTAGCAAATGTGATGGGGTCTGCGACACTGCATGTGTTAAGGTTTGTCCCGTTGATTGTATACACGGTCCTATTTTCACTAACGGGAGTGGGAAGGAAACAATGAACATGAGTGACGACGAAAAACAAGGAAAGCAACTTTATATAAATCCGGATGAATGTGTTTTATGTGGAGCTTGCATTCCTGAATGCCCAGTAAATGCTATCGTGGAAGGTGAATTGGAGGCGATAGAAAGGGGTGAGAGAAAAAGTGTGTATGCTAATTACGGTTTTTTTGGATTTGAATACAAAGAATAAGTCATGGGGATTAAAGTTTTTTGTGTTGCTACTTTATTGTATCTTTTGATCCTTTTTAAAGTGATTGGATTTAAAAGAATTCAGGAAGTTGTTTTAATGTATGTTAAAAAATCTTACTGGACAGATTATAACACTATAGAGTTTGCTGCCTGGTTTGCCAAAGCAATTATTATCATTCCTGGATTAATCTTTGGAATAGAAATTTGGCAATTTCATTTTTTAACTCTATTAACATCCTCCTTGCTAATTTGGGCAAGCATGAGAAAAAAATTACCTACGTTAATTGTTTTTAATATTATCTGGATTATGATTTCTCTTTTTATTATAACAAGGAATCTAATTGCATTTTAATATCTGAAACATTCCGTTTACATTTGTAATAGAAATGAGAAAATTGTATGTCATTAAAAATAGATCATGGAAATATATGGATAACCTCAGACACGCATTATGGACATGCTGGAATATGTCGGGGAACTACTCACTGGAGAATGTTGGATCCAGATGGAAATAAAATCGTTCCTCTAGATGCTGTTAGGGATTTTGATACTGTTGAGGACATGAACGATCGCATAGTTGAAAACATTAACTTCTGTGTGGGTGAAAATGACACACTCTTTCATATGGGAGATTGGAGCTTTGGCGGATTTGAAAACATCTTGGAGTTTAGATACAGAATAAATTGTAAAAACATTCACTTCATTATTGGAAATCATGACCATCACATAGAATCAAACAAGGAGAATGTCAGATCCTTCTTCGCTTCAGTGGGTCACTACAACGAGGTAACTGTGAAGCATAAGTCCGGAAACATGAAATTGATTCTATGTCATTATCCAATAGTATCCTGGAATAATATGAGAAAAAACTCATATATGCTGCATGGACATCAGCACCTCAGAGGAGAATCTAGATTCGGAAACGGGAAGAGAATAGATATAGGAATGTGCGGACATCCTGAATTTAGACCCTATCATCTGGATGAGATAGTAGATCTTTTAAAGGATAAGGTTAGCTACGAGCTTGAAAATCGGGTAGAGGGTGGAAATCTAATCAGATAAAATGAATGTTGATCTAGTTAGAAGAAGAGAATTTCATAAAGAAGACTTCTATAAAAACAGAAAAGTTATTTATGGAGGATTCAAAGGAAAAATGGATTGGTCATATTACTTGACAGGATTTGAAAATTCTCTCCACCAAAGCTTGGAAACCCTTAAAGAATATGTGACCTTCTATTGGGATGAAATGGAAGAGGATTTTAAGAATCCTAGATTCTGCGAAAATTATTTCTTTCTTTTTGAGGACATGTCAGCAGTATCATTCACTTTTAGATCCTGGGGAGATTTTATGGCAGCAGTTGAAGGTGCAGGAAACACCTATAAAGATTTTTACGGAATCTCTGACAACCCGTAACTTTTACCTTTCCTTTCCACTATAAATATTAAATTTTTCTAATGATTATTAAGAAATTTGAAAAGGATGAAATGGATAGATCGTTTGTTCTATCAGAAGACATAGAGAACTCTGTGGCGGGTCAATTGATTCATTGGATTTATAACGTTAATGTTGAAGACGGACAGAAAGAAGCGGAGATCGTTGGATATCAAAGAAAACCGATCGAGATTCTAATCAACACCTTCGGAGGAAGTGTTTACGATACCTTTGCCATAGTAAACGCGATCACAACATCAACCACCCCTGTTATTACTACTTGTATCGGTTCTGCAATGAGCGGTGGGCTTTATGTGTTAGCTGCAGGGCATGTTAGACTTGCGTGTGAGCATTCCAACTTCATGTATCATGAATGTTCAACAGATATTATTTACACATACAGAAACAAGATAGTGGAAAAGATGGAGGAGATAAACAGGGTACAAATGGCTTTGGAAAATTTCCTTTGCAAGAAAAGCAAACTAACTAGAAAGGTTCTTCAAAAGTATAACGATAAAAGAGCAGAATGGTTCTTCGATTCTAAAGAAGCTTTGAAATGGAAGATCATTGATGGGATATACCAAAAGAATTAGACCATCGAAACTATTTAGTAAAAAAAGATATATAATTACGAAATGAAACAGAATATCCATAACATCATTATTAACACAGCGAACTCTTTTGCTTTCGTGGCAATTTGGTTTGCGGTGATTACTAGTTGATGGTCTGGAGATTTTAATAACATTTTTAAAAGCTTTGGACCAAAATCCAAAGCTTTTTTTATTGGCCGGGTAGCTCAGTTGGTAGAGCACGGGACTGAAAATCCCGGTGTCAGCGGTTCGATCCCGCTCCCGGCCACCATAGGACTGTAGCTCAGCTGGGAGAGCGCTTGCCTTACATGCAAGATGTCGTCGGTTCGATCCCGGCCAGTCCTACATGGGTTGATTGGGGAATGATTATGTCGATAGCTCGAGAGTGAATATCGGCTGACATTATCGGAGTTTTCAGATATTCACCAGAGTAATGCCAATCATAAAAGGGGTTGTCCACTGAACCATCCTCCCCTTTCCCTAAACTGGGCCGGATGCCGATGGCAGGCTACCTGATTTGCAATCAGAGTATATGGGTTCGATTCCCAACGTGTCCACAATGTATAGTTTCCTATTCGTTAAGTTCGAATTATCCACTTAACGATTAGATTTCTAAACATTATGCGGGTGTGGTGTAATGGTAACATGCAGGTCTCCAAAACCTTTGATGAGGGTTCGACTCCTTCCACCCGTGCAAATGTCCAGATAGCTCAACTGGTTAGAGCACCACGCTGATACCGTGGAGGTTGATGGTTCGAGTCCATCTTTGGACACAAGTTTGGATATATAAAAACATGATAACTAAATACGAATCCTTTAGCAATCCCTTCTTTCTTAATGAAGGAATTAAAGCAGGTCTTGATAAAAAAGATTTCTCTAAAATCCTTGGAACTGCATTATTTGAATCAAATTCTGACAAAGCTCTGCTCGAAAAAGCATATTCAGTATATGAGCTTGGTCTCTTATACGAGAATAGAAAAGAATGGTTTATTGATGATGCTCCTATTTATAATTTAGAAAGTGATGGACATCAAATTCTTTTTAAGGGGGGCAATCTTTTTATCGTAACCAATGAATCTTTTAAAATATTAAATGAGCAGTTTTGGGATGGGGTTAGCTCTGCCTGGAATAGCGTAACTGCCTCCGCCTCAGCCGCAGCAAGCTCAGCTGCAAGCTCCGCTGCTTCAACCTGGAATTCACTTTCAGATGGAGCAAAAAAAGCTTTTGAATTTTCTAAGAAAATTACTTCCGCTGGAGTGGAATTTGTAAAAAGCGATCCGTGGACATGCGGTGCAATCTTTCTTCAACTTCTTTCTGGTATAGTGGCTTTCATTCCAGCAGCCGGACAAGCAACTGGTCCAGTTATGCTAGGTTTAGCAGGTGCTATAGAAATCTATTTAGGTTCTAAAAAGATGATTAAGGGCTGGGATAAATTTTCCACTATCGATGTATCAAAAACTGCAAAGGCTACTCAGTCTTTTTCAGAAGGAGCTCCTCTGGTAATAGCAGGAATAGTTTCTATCATGTTAGGATTAAACGATGTTATCACAGCACCTAAAGCGGCGGTTCCAGCAGCAGGCGCAACCAGTACTGCTCTTCATGCTGCTGCAAATAAATGGTCTTCTACTTTTGCTGGAGGACTTGCACACCATGCTGAGCACTTTATAGTTGATGTTGCAGGTAAAGCAGCAACAAAAGTAGGTCCTGCACTTTCTGCTCCGATTTCTAAATTTATGAATAAAGGAGGATCTGCGGTAGCTGCAACTATGGTCAGTATTTTAATGATGAAAGTGGGAGATGGTGTCTTAGGATCCTACTTTGATATTGTTTTAGATGGTATGAGATTATTGTCACAGTCTTTCTCTTTTGTTCTTTCTCTCCCGACTAAAGCTTCGGAGGCATTAAATAAATTAATAAAATCAGCTGATTCTCCTCTTGCACAGGTATTAATTGCCCCTCTTAAATATATTATTGAGCCAGTGGTAAAATTCATTGGAAAGATAGTAGACACACACATTAAACCATTTGTCGACAGTGCGACAGAATATTTTACAACTTTACGACAACAATCTAAAACTCTAAAGAGTTATTCAAATGAAATTAAAACAGAATCCCCACGTCCATTGGTAAAAAATGCGGTTGGAAAAACAAAAGAGAAACCAATTCAGGTGTCTAAAGAGGATGCTAATAAAATTAAAACTTTACCTAAGGTCAAGGAAAGTTTAATAATTCAAAGATTTGATTCTTTCGGAATGGTTTAGATAACCATTCCTCTTGATATATAAAATTATGAAACATCTCTTTGAATATGAAGGTTTCAATGAAGGAATAGCAGGATTGTTTAGATCTGCTACTAACAACATCGCCAAAGAAAATCCAGAAGGTTCCAATAAAGGGGACAAGGTGGAAACTATGCAATCTAAAGCAGGAACAACTCCAGGAAATCCTTGGTGTGCTGCTTATGTTTATTCCGTTTTTGCTGAAGCTGGATTACCTGCCGAAGTTATGGGTAAAATCCCACAAACTGCTAGTGTTAAACAGCTCTGGGAAAAAACAACGAATGCTAAAAAAATATCTAGGGAGGAAGCTCTAAAGAATCCAAACCTCATTCAACCAGGCATGGTTTTTTGTTATTTGACTAAAAATTCTAAAGGATCTCATGGTCCTGCTGGACACACCGGAATAGTTGTTGTCAATCATCCGGACCAAAAAGCATGGTCTGGATTTGAAGGAAATGCAAATCCCGTAGACGGCTCAAGAGAAGGATATGGAACATTTTACATCAAAAGAAAAATTGAAGATCCCAGTATCTCTACTGATCCAAAAGAAAAACCTGCACTCCTTCTCGGGTTTATAGATTATCTAGACGGATATCGTACAGGTAAAGAGTACGAGGTGTTTAAGAAGAATTTAAAAGATGCAGCTGCCAAGTATGCAGATTTCACTAGAGCTGAAATAAGCAGATTGAAAAGCGATCCTAAATTAGCAGACGTTCATGCAACTAATTATAAAAATAGGTTTAAATCATGATTACTAAATATAACACTTTTCTATTCGAAGCAAGCTTTGATAATAAAGGTTTCAGCAGAGACACTGTTAGAGCATTACAACAAAAACTTGTTGATGATAAATTTTTAGCCCCCACTAGGAATAATGGTAAAGACAATAGAGATGGGATGATGGGAGCATTAACAAGATCCTCTCTAAAACAATACCAGGAGAAAAATTCACTCAGTGATAAATCTGGAGAGATAAACAAGGAGGTGTTGGATAAGATGGGGATAAAAACGGGAATTGTAAATCAAAGGGATCTTTCTTCTTCCTCGTCTTCAAGTGAAATCAAACAGCAGGGAGGAACTCAACCAGAAACAAAAGCACAGTCAGTTCAAAGTTATGGCAAATTTACTCCGGCCAAAGATAAGAACGCTCCCCTGGTGGTTGTATTTGGGGGAATTAACGTTTCTGGAAGGGAGAGTGGAGATTACATGTATGACTATTTTAATAAAACAGGAGATAAGTACAATCTATTTGTGGCTAAAAATCATAGAATAGACGGAGAGGGGGCTTACCAGTCTTTGAAAAATAAAATCAGTTCAGGTGAGATAAGTCCAACTAAAAAAATTCTATATCTTTTCTCTGGTGGATATAAACCAGGAAAACCCGCTCTTACAAAATTCGGTGCGGATGAATTTGATAAAATCATATTGGTCGACATTTGGATGGGGAGTTCCCCGATTGCTGATTTTTATAAGAATCTTGCTTCCCAAAATAAAGATAAGGTAGAGTATTATTACACAGATTATGGCGCGAATAATCCATCTGCTAGAAACCATATCAGTTCAGTGGTTACAAAAAAAGAGAAAGTTAGCGGACATATGGCATCTAACATTAACGCTATCAATAGTTTGTTAAGCTCTTAGTAATTTTTCACATTTTTCACTTTGTAATTTTATGGGTACTTTTACTATAATCCTTTGAGGGATTTGTAATTTATTCCAATGTATAATTTATGGAGAATCGTGTTCTTACTATTTTAGACTTTTGTTTTATTATAACAAATGAAGGGGAGAGTACACCTTTAAAAGAATATTTGGGCGAGTTTGGTAAAAGAGCGGAGTTTTGTGGTTTGAAGCCCATAAAAAATACCAGGGATGTTTATGGACTATATTATGATAAGTTAGCGGAGCTTGAAAGTAAGGGTGCTAAAATGGGGGTTTGTTCCTCTAAACTTTTTAATGGGATAGTAAAATATGAATCTGGATACGAAGATCTTTCTATAAGTGTTATCCCTCCTGGGTCTATTTTAGACTCGATTATGTATTTTGACAGAGAAGGGTGTTTAATTTATAAAAGAAATCTATATGGAAAAAAATAACGAGCTATTTTTAAAATGTGATTGTCACGTGGAAGCAATGGAAGTAAAGCATTGGGAAGAGGATCAAAGTTTCTTTTTCTCTTTTTGGGACTATGGCAGAAGTAAAATCTCTTGGATGCCTTGGAAAAAAAGATTGGTATTGATCTGGAGAATCGTTCGGGGCAAGGATCTTTATACTGACATGGTTATCCTTGATTATGAAAAATCAAAACAGTTAGCAAATTTTATAAATCTAGAATTAGAAGATGTACAAAGCAACAATCCTGAAAATTAAAAATGTAAGACCTCATCCCAACGCAGATCGGGTTTTATTAGCTACCTGCCACGGAAACCAGGTTGTGGTGGGTATAGACACAAAAGAGGGAGATCTTGGTGTTTATTTTCCGACAGATGGTCAATTGAGCCACGAGGTATGTCATTATAATAACCTTTACCGTGAGGCATCTTTGAATTTTGACTCTGACGGCAAAACGGGGATGTTCGACACTAATAGAAGGGTAAGAACTCAAAAATTTAGAGGCGAAGTTTCTGATGGATTTTGGATCCCGATTAACGTGTTCGATTTCATTGAAAAGAAGCTCAATAAGAGACTTTTACCCCTCGAGGAAGGTCTAGATCTGGATGAAGTAATTGGCGTGCCTATATGTCAAAAATATGTGAACAGGAACACTTTAAAAGCTGCTGGCCAAACCCAAGGAAAGAAGACCAGAACTGCTAAGACCTCCGTAATGTTTAAGGAACATTTTGACACCGAGCATTTTGGTAAGTACCTGCACGAGTTTCAAAAAGAATCCCTGATAGTGATCACAGAAAAACTTCATGGAACTTCAGGTAGAGTTGGATATGTCTTGATGGAAAAAGAATTAGGCTGGAAAGATAAATTAGCCAAGTTCTTTGGAGTTAAAGTACGTGAAGAAGACTGGGGGTATTTAAACGGAACACGCAGAGTTGTTTTAGAGGAAACCTCTGGCTCTCAGTACCATGACCCAACTATCCGGGAAATAGCTTTTTCTAAATTTAAAGATAATCTTAGGAAGGGTGAAACTGTTTATTTTGAAATTGTGGGATTTGAAACTTCTGGGGTTCCTATTATGCCAAGGGTAGAGACCAAAAAGTTAAATGACAAATCATTCACCGGAAAATACAGTGAGGTGATGACATATGCTTACGGATGCCAGGAAAAAACCTGTGAAATCTATGTTTACAGAATCACTATAACTAATGAAGATGGTCAATCTGTAGATCTCTGCTGGAATGATGTTAAATCTAGATCTAATGAAATAGGAGTAAAACACGTTCCTGAACTAGGAACAACTTCGATGGATAAGCTTTGGGATTTCAACAGAACCGGCGACGAGAGGGATGTCCAACAGGATCTTTTCAATCTGGTTGATAATTTAGCTCAGGGACCATCACTTTTGGATGATTCACATATTAAGGAAGGTGTTTGTGTGAGAATTGATCAATTTGGTTTAAAGCCGAAGGTTTTTAAACATAAATCATTTAACTTCAAGGTACTTGAAGGAATAGCTAAAGACTCTGGCGTGGTTGACGCAGAAGAAGCGCAAGGATAATTTAAAACTTTAAAAAATAAAAAAAAATGGCAGAATACACCTACTCTAAGTCCTATAAAGATTTAATTGCTCAGCAACAAATTCTAGAGAAAAAATTTAATGATCTCATTGAACAAGATTCCAAGAAGGAACAGATGCTTTTGTGGTTAGATGAATACAAAGAAACTCACGAAGGAATTTTAGAAATGTCGGACCAAGAGATTGGGGACATTGAATGGGAGAAAGATGATGAGGTCGATGATCTAAGTAAAGAGATCAGAGATTTAGAATCCAAGATAGAGGAATTAGAAGGAAAGGCAGAAGGTTTTGTGATTGAGAGCTTAGAAGATGAGATGAAAGTTGAGCTTTTTCAAGCAGCGATGAAAAAATATACTCTGGTTCAGCTAGAGGAAAAATTAGGTAACAAATTTGAACTTATATAAATGGAAGTAAATTTTTCAGATAGTTTTTTTAAATCCTTAAAAAGACTAGCATGGCACGAATCTAAGATCTATAAATCATATTCTCTTTTTAGATACGATCTGCCTAGATTTTTTAAAAATGTTTGGAGATTTAGAAAGGTTCTTTGGTCTCATGAATGGTGGGATTACAGTTTCACTTTAAAAACTCTGCACACCTCACTTTCAATAATGGAAGAAGGCATGTCAACTAAGGGTCACGAAATAAGAGAGACAAGAGATAAAAAGGTAGAGAAGATGAGAAGGGTACTTCTGCTTCTCCGGAATAAAATTGATGACAATTATATTGATAGAGCAGAATCCGAACTCGGTCCTATAATTTATTCTCCATGGGAATTTGAAGATGTTGAAGATAAACCAGGATTTTCCAGAATAGTGGAGAATGAGGCAGAGTCTAATAAAGAACACAATAGGAAGGTTTATGATAGAGCCAGGGAAATCGAGGAAGAGGAATGGGTTGAGATATGGACCATTTTCAAGGGACAGAATATAGAAGAATGGAAAAAGATACAAAGTGAATTATCCGACGAGGAAAAATACGAATTTGATCATTACGAAAAGTGGTACGACGGAACGGACCTTAGAGGATGGTGGGACTAAAAGAAAAATAAATCATGGTAGGATCTGGAAAAAGAAGTGCATTAATCAGAAAACAATTAAAGAGAATGATGGATGATATTCCACAAACTGTATATTTAACAGACCAAGAAGGAGATAGTGTCAGAGAAAAAGAAACCCAGGGATTCTGCCAATGGTCAACTGAGAATAATGGGGTTTTTATTCCCGCTAATAATACAATCCGTGAATTGCCCTCTGGACTTTATGAGATCAAGAATGATCCACATCGGGGTTTTTATCTGCAACATATTGAAAGGGTAGCAGAGGAACTGTTCGTTTTACCTTCTCCTGAAATTAAATCCATCATAGATGACATTAGAAAATTTTGGGAGGGGAAAGAAATCTTTAAGAACTATCGATACGTTCATAAAAGAGGTATACTTCTTCATGGTGATCCTGGATGTGGAAAATCTGGAATTATTCAATTGTGCGTTAATTATGTCATAGAAGAAATGAAGGGAATAGTAATTAACGTCAAGGATCACTATCAGGTTGAAATGTTTGATGAATTCATTCCCACCTTCAGAAAGGTCGAACCGGATAGACCGCTAGTAGTTATCATGGAAGATTTGGATGCTTTGACTGGAGAGGAAAAATACATCACCTCGAAGCTTCTAAACATCCTGGACGGAATTAAGCAAATTGAGGGAGTGGTTTATTTGGCTTCTACCAATTATCCTGAAAAATTAGAAGAGAGGGTATCAGATAGACCATCCAGGTTTGATCGCAGATATAGAATCGAACCACCCGATGCATCAATCCGTGAATCCTATCTACGATCCAAAATCTCCGAAGAAGAGATCCAAAAGATTGATTTGAAGACATGGGTTAAGTCCTCTGAAGGATTTAGTATTGCCCATCTGAAGGAACTTGTTATATCCACGCTAGTATTAGGCAATCCTTTTGAAGAAAGTCTTGCCCACTTAAAACAACTAAAAATTAAGCCGAGAAATAAATCGAGCAGATCTAGCGGAATAGGATTTAATAGAATGGACGATTAGGGTTTGCTCGATGCATTTTGATATATAAATAAAGAATTTTTAAAAAATGAGCAAACTTGGAAATTTTAACAGCTGGAGAGTAAATGAAGTAAGAAGGGCTAGAAAATGCCCAATTCTGGACTTCACACCTCTAAGGGATTCTGAAATTTATCAGGATCTAGTTTCTTTAGGCTGGGAAGAAGTTAATGCACAGGGTTATAAAAGAATAGAGCCAGCGATGGAG
>Ga0068876_10000185_pt1 | contig 48016 bp, 46 predicted proteins | sample NOAtaG_6_FD_66442 | JGI IMG/M metagenome (GOLD analysis project Ga0068876, IMG submission 66442) | Freshwater lake microbial communities from Lake Erie, under a cyanobacterial bloom - NOAA_Erie_Diel5S_2200h metaG | ecosystem: Environmental > Aquatic > Freshwater > Lake | place: USA: Ohio, Lake...
TGATCTGAATATGGCTTTAGTTTTCCGAGATTTTTTAATGCTGAATCACAATAGAGGATAGTAACCGAAGCCTGTTTTTCGCTAATGCTTTGAGCTAATGCCACAAACTCTTCTTTTTTTTTGTCAATAGAGAGAGAATCTAAACTTAAAAGCGTTAAAGGACTTTTTTGAGAATAGAATGGAATGCAGAGTATTAGCGAATAAAGTAAAAGTAGGATATGGTTTATGCGAAACTTCAATTTAGCCAATAAGTTTTTTTAAAATATCAATAGCACTTTTAGCGATTACAGTGCCGGGCCCAAAAACAAACGACACTCCATTTTTAAATAAGAAATCATAATCTTGTTGCGGAATAACGCCACCAGCAACCACCATGATGTCATCGCGACCATATTTTTTTAATTCAGCAATTACTTGCGGAATTAATGTTTTATGCCCAGCGGCTAAACTCGACACGCCTAAAATATGTACGTCATTTTCTACAGCTTGTTTGGCTGCTTCTTGTGGTGTTTGAAAAAGCGGACCAATATCCACATCAAATCCTAGATCGGCAAAACTGGTTGCAATTACCTTAGCGCCGCGATCGTGACCATCTTGTCCCATTTTTGCAACCATGATGCGTGGACGTCTACCTTCTTTTGAAGCAAATTCATCCGACAATTTTTTAGCTTTTATAAAATCATCATCCATACTTATTTCTTTACTGTAAACTCCCGTAATGGAGCGAATATTTGCTTTGTAACGTCCGTAAACTTTTTCAAGCGAATAAGAAATTTCTCCCAAGCTGCATCTAACTCGCGCTGCGTTTATAGCAAGTTCTAATAGGTTTCCGGAATTTGTTTCTGCGGCTTTTGTTAAAGCATCAAGCGCCTGTTGAACCTCCGAATCATTTCTTTCTGCTTTTAATTTCTTTAAACGATCTAACTGTTGGTTGCGAACTTTAGTGTTGTCAACATCAAGAATCTCAATATTTGTTTTCTCTGTAGTTTTGTAATTATTTACACCAACAATAATATCTTTTCCGCTATCAATACGCGCTTGTTTTCTTGCGGCAGCTTCTTCAATCCGCATTTTTGGAATTCCGGTTTCAATGGCTTTTGCCATTCCACCTAATTCTTCTACTTCCTGAATTAATGCCCAAGCTTTGTGAGCGATCTTATGTGTTAAGGATTCCAAATAATAAGATCCTGCCCAAGGATCAACCACTTTGCAAATATTTGTTTCTAGCTGTAAGAACAATTGCGTATTGCGCGCTATACGAGCGCTAAAATCAGTTGGTAATGCAATGGCTTCATCTAAAGCATTTGTATGTAAACTTTGCGTATGACCCATTGCGGCAGCTAAGGCTTCTACACATGTTCGCGTAACATTATTAAACGGATCTTGTTCTGTTAAACTCCATCCGCTGGTTTGGCAATGTGTGCGAAGTGCCATTGATTTTGCAGATTTAGGATCGAACTGTTTCACCATCTTTGCCCATAGCATTCTTGCGGCGCGCATTTTTGCTATCTCCATAAAATGATTCATGCCAATGCCCCAAAAAAACGATAAACGCGGTGCAAAGTTATCTATATCCAATCCTGCTTTTATTCCCGTGCGAATGTATTCTATTCCGTCGGCTAAAGTATATGCTAGTTCAATATCTGCAGTTGCACCGGCTTCTTGCATGTGGTAACCACTAATGGATATTGAATTGAACTTTGGCATTTTTTGAGAAGTGAATTCAAATATATCGGCAATGATCTTCATGGAATGCGTAGGAGGATATATGTATGTATTCCTTACCATGAATTCTTTTAAAATATCATTTTGAATTGTTCCCGTTAGTTTATCTAAGCTCACACCTTGCTCTTCGGCAGCAACTATGTAAAAAGCAAGTATTGGTAATACAGCGCCATTCATGGTCATAGAAACACTCATTTGATCCAAAGGTATTTGATCAAATAGAACTTTCATATCCAAAATAGAATCAATGGCAACACCAGCTTTTCCAACATCACCAACTACGCGTTCATGATCGCTATCATATCCACGATGCGTTGCAAGATCAAAAGCTACTGATAATCCTTTTTGTCCGGCAGCCAAATTTCTACGGTAAAATGCATTACTTTCTTCGGCAGTACTAAAACCTGCGTACTGACGAATGGTCCAAGGATTTTGAACATACATACTTGAATAAGGGCCGCGTAAAAACGGAGGAAGTCCTGCGCCAAAATTTAAATGTTCAAAGTTTTTTGTGTCTTCGGCAGTGTAGATCGGTTTTATCTCGATCTGTTCGGCAGTTACAAAAGGCGGTTTTTTATTTTCTGTTTCAGAAGAATTTTTTGATCGCAGACTTGCACGTGTGTAGTGTATTTTCGAAAGATCTTTACGCATAAATGCTTTTGTATATCAGGTACTAATTTACAAAAACTTTGCAATAAAGCTGTTTCATAAAGTAGGTAATAGTGTATATTTGTATGATTTATTATGTCAAAATTCTTAATAGTTGGTTTAGGTAATGTTGGTGAGGAATACGCACACACGCGTCATAATATTGGATTTGACGTGCTTGATCATTTGGCTAAGGAAACTGGCGCAAAATTTAAAAACGATAGGCTTGCAGATGTAGCCGAAGTAAAATACAAAGGGAAAACACTTATTTTAGTTAAGCCCACTACCTTCATGAATTTAAGCGGAAAAGCAGTGAATTATTGGATGCAGGCCGAAAAGATAGGGATTGATAATGTGATGGTGATCGTTGATGATCTGGCGCTCCCCTTGGGAAAATTGCGTATAGGACCAAAAGGGAGCGATGGCGGGCACAATGGATTGAGGAATATTCAAGAAGTTTTACAAACCACCAATTATCCGCGCTTACGATTTGGCATAAGCAATGAATTTGGCAAAGGCCAACAAGTAGATTATGTATTGGGCAAATGGGCGGAGGATGAAAAAGTAAAACTTGCGGAGCGCATTCAATTGGCTGCCGACGCCATTAAAGCCTTTAGCTTCATAGGATTGCAACGATGCATGAACACCTACAATACCAAATAAGATCCTTGTCAGGAAAGCAATTTAACTGCAAAAATCACTTTTAAAATCGATTTCTTTTTAGTTAATTTAGGGGTTTATATAACTCCTATATGGCTACTAAATCTATACTTAATTCAAAGTCAAAAGAATTCCTTTATTCTTACTTAAACAATGCTTCGCCCACTGGTTTTGAAGCCTCAGGGCAAAAATTATGGTTGAATTATTTAAAACCATATATCCACGAACACTTTATTGATACCTATGGAACGGCGGTTGGAGTGATCAATCCAAAAGCTGAATATAAAGTAGTAATTGAGGCACATGCCGATGAGATCAGTTGGTTTGTTCATTACATCACTAAAGATGGATTTATTTACGTGAGAAGGAACGGTGGAAGTGATCATCAAATAGCACCATCAAAGCGTGTGAACATACACACCGACAAAGGAATTGTAAAAGCAGTATTTGGTTGGCCGGCAATTCATGTGCGTGATGCTGCAAAAGAGGAGGCGCCTTCATTAAAAAATATTTTTTTAGATTGTGGTTGTAGTTCTGATAAAGAAGTTGCAGCGCTTGGTGTTCATGTTGGTTGTGTGATCACCTATGAAGATGAATTGATGGATCTGAATAACCGTTATTATACCGGACGAGCATTGGATAATCGCATTGGCGGATTCATGATCGCTGAAGTAGCTCGTTTATTGAAAGAGAAGAAAGACAAACTTCCATTTGGATTGTATATTGTGAATTCAGTTCAAGAAGAAGTTGGATTGAACGGTGCGCAAATGATCTCTCGTAAAATTAATCCTGATGTGGCTATTGTTACCGACGTTTGCCATTGTACACAAAGTCCTATGATGAATAAGATCACCAGTGGTGATATTTCTGCAGGTAAAGGTCCGGTTTTAAGTTACGCACCCGCAGTTCAAAATAATCTATTAAAATTGATCATTGATTCTGCTAAAAAGAACAAAATAGAATTTCAGCGTCAGGCTGCATCGCGCGCAACCGGAACTGACACAGATGCATTTGCTTATTCAACAGATGGGATTGCATCTGCCTTGATATCATTGCCATTACGCTATATGCACACAACTGTTGAATCAGTTCATAAGCAAGATGTGGAGGAAGTGATCAAGTTGATCTACCATAGTGTGCGAAACATCAAGAATAATCACGATTTCAGATATTTTAAATAATTAGTGAGTTTGTGAAGTGGAGAATTGGTGACTTAATTCAGAAATTCACTAACTCACCAACTCAAACTTAGTAAGATGCCCATTTTAGGTTCGATAATTAAAGGAGCGATAGATCTTCGCGGAAGAATTCCGGCGAGGAAGAATGTTTATAAGCAACAAGTAAAGCAGCTACGTAAACTTTTAAGCAAAGCGGAGGATACGGAGTTTGGAAGACATTACGGCTTTAGTAATATGTTGTTGGAAGAAGATCCGATCAAAACATTTCAAAAGAGCGTTCCTATTTCTGATTACCAATCTATTTTTGATGCTTGGTGGCATAGAGCATTAAAAGGTGAAAAAGATATTTGTTGGCCTGGTAAGATAAATTATTTTGCTTTAAGTTCAGGTACATCCGAATCGTCAAGCAAGCATATTCCTATAACAAAGGATATGATCAAGGCTATTCAAAGAGGAACCATCAAACAGATCTTATCCACAAGACATTTTAATTTTTCAAAGGAGCAATATGAAACTGAGGTGTTGTTTGTTGGAGGAAGTACCAATTTAAATTATAATGGAATTTATTTTAGCGGCGATCTTAGTGGCATCACTACCGGAACGCAACCGCGTTGGTTCCAAGGCTTCTCATTACCGGGGCCCGAGATACGCGGGTTGAAAGATTGGGAAAGTAAATTACAGATGATGGTGGATAATGCCAAGAACTGGAATGTTGGATTTATTTGCGGTGTTCCTGCATGGATCCAGATTTTATTTGAACGCATCATTAAACAGTATAATTTAAAAACAATACATGATATCTGGCCAAATTTATCCATTTATGTTCATGGTGGTGTGGCAATTCATCCTTATAAAAGTAGCATAGATATTTTATGCGAAAAACCTTTGATCTATCTAGATACCTACATGGCCTCTGAAGGTTTTATTGCGTATCAAGAAAGACCAAACCCAAATCAGGCCATGAAATTATTGACTGACAATAAGATCTTTTTGGAGTTTGTGCCATTCAATGAAAGTAACTTTGATGCTGACGGAAATATTTTGCCTAATGCAAAAGCATTAAATATTACTGAGGTTGAAATGCGAAAGGATTACGCCTTACTAATTTCTAATACCGCAGGCGCATGGCGCTATTTGATCGGTGATACTATCAGATTCACAAATTTAAAACGCTGTGAAGTCATAATAACAGGGCGCACAAAACATTTTTTAAGTTTGTGTGGCGAGCATTTGAGTGTGGATAATATGAATATTGCAATTAAACATACTGCGGAGGATCTGGGCATTCATATCAATGAATATTGTGTTGTTGGAAAACCCTACGAAGGATTATTTGCTCACGAATGGTACGTTGGCACTGACAAAGATGTGGATAGCAAGCTTGTTGCTGAAACAATAGATGGTTATTTGAAACAGTTGAATGATGATTATGCCACTGAACGTCAACATGCATTAAAAAAGGTTTTGGTTAATGTTCTGCCAAACGAAACTTTCATAGAATTTTTAGCAAGTAAAAATAAATTAGGAGGACAAAGTAAATTTCCACGCGTATTAAAGGGCAAGCATTTGAATGAATGGTTAGCCTTTTTAGAAAAAAACAAAAAGTAAAGTGATCATAACCTTAATATATCAAACAATAATCATTGCCGTACTACTCACCTTTTCGTTTGGTCCTGCATTTTTTGCCTTGCTAAATACAAGCATTAAGCATGGCCCAAAGGAAGGTTCATTTTTAGCAACCGGTGTTATTTTAAGCGACCTGTTTGTATGTGTCATTGTTATTCTTCTGATCAGCCTAGGGGCTACAAATTTTATTCAGGATGAGAAGAATCAGCGTTTCATGGGTATTTTGGCAGGATTAGTGTTAGTGGTGTTTGGTTCTTTTTATTTTAAAAAACCTGTTACAGGCACTAATGCAACCATTGAGATAAAAAGTCCTACGGCTTGGGTGTTATTATTAAAAGGATTTTTTCTTAATTTATTAAATCCTACGGTTTGGTTATTATGGCTTGGTAACGTTACCGCGGTGAGTAAAACATTGGAGTATTCTAAGCTCAAAATGTTCATTTATTTCGGAATTACACTAGGGCTCACCTTAGCGATCGAGATCTCTAAGGCCCATTTGGCAAGCAAAATAAAAAAGTATCTCACGGATAAAATAATGCACACAATTAATGTGGCAACCGGAATTTTATTAGTGATATTTGGAGTTGTATTGGTTTATAGCCATTATTTTAATTAAAATGACAGATAAGGAACTGGAAGGCCTAAGGAACAAGTTACTTGAAACTACATCTTTTCCAACGGTGTATATGTTCAAATTCATTGTTCAAGCCGATAATCGCAATATTGCCCTTGTGGAAAGTTTATTTTCAGAAGAGGCAGAAATACTTACCAAGCAAAGCGATAAAGGAAAATACATTAGCATCACATCGAAGCAAGTAGTAATGAATGTGGACGAGATCATTCAAGTTTACAAAAAAGCGGCTGACATCAAAGGGATCCTGTTCTTGTAAGATGGTTTATGTTTTACAGTCAGATAATCTAAAAGTTTCTATCCTTTCTAAAGGTGCCGAGATATCAAGTATAAAATGTAACGGACTTGAATATATTTGGCAAGCAAATTCTGAAGTGTGGCCTAGGCACACACCGGTTCTTTTCCCGATAGTTGGGCGATTAAAAGATAACGCTTATTCTGTTAACGATCAGAACTATTCTTTATCACAGCATGGTTTTGCAAGGGACAAAGAGTTTAAATGCATTGCGCAAAGCGAAAAGGAAATAAGTTTTGAATTAAATAGTGATGAGGATATTAGGAAGATGTTCCCATTTGACTTTAACTTGTTCATCAAATACACATTAGAGAAGGATGTCCTCATTTGTAGCTATGTTGTAACAAATGTATCTTCTAAGAATTTATTTTTTAGCATTGGCGCGCATCCGGGATTTAAAATACCAATAGTTGAAAGTGAAACGTTTGAGGAGTATAAGTTGAAATTCGATCCAAGAAAGGAATATCAAACAACAGTTTTGAAGGATGGATTGCTAAGTGAAACAACAGAGAAACTTTATTTAAACAATGGCGAACTAAATTTAAAAAATTCTTTATTTGATAAAGATGCTTTAGTATTCGAGAATTCTCAAATTGACCATCTAAGTTTAATTTCTCCTTCAGGTAAAGGTGTTGAATTGGTTTGCAAAGATTGGCCTTACTTTGGCATTTGGAGTAAAAAAGGATGTAGCGAATTTGTTTGCTTAGAACCTTGGTACGGAATTACAGACAGCGTAAATGCTTCAAGAGATCTTAAAACTAAAAAGGGGATCATTGAGTTGGAAGGTGGAAAGAAATTTGAATGCACCTTTAGTATACGGTTTTTTTAAGTGGCAGAAACCTCATTATTGCGCTTTAGTGCACTCTGCGGTAAAAAAACGTTAATATTTAAACTCTTTCACAAAATTCACAAAGAACTTCACTTTTTCTTTATCGATATCAGGATACAAACCATGTCCCAAATTGCATATGTATCTTTGTTTCCCAAAGGCTCGCAGCATTTGTTCAGTTTCTCTTTCAATGGTTTTTTCATCTGCGTACATCAAACACGGGTCGGCATTTCCCTGTAATGTAACGTTTTTGCCCACTTCCGCTCTTGCTTTAATTGGGTCGATGGTCCAGTCTAATCCAATTGTACTGCAATTGGTTTCACTAATTTTTTTAAGAGCAAAATGTGCATCTTTTGCAAAAACAGTTATTGGCGCTAAAGGTTTAATGGCCGTTACTATCTCATTAATGTATTTTAAGGCGAACGCGTAATATTGTTTCTCACTTAAAACTCCTGCCCACGAATCAAATATCTGAACCATATCAGCACCGGCTTCAATTTGAGCCTTTAAATAATTGATACTGCTTTTGGTAATTTTATCCAATAATAAATGGGACAGTTCTGGTTGTGTATATAAAAATTGTTTGGCTTTGCTAAACGTTTTACTGCCACTTCCTTCGATCATGTATGCAAAGATGGTCCATGGTGCTCCGCAGAAACCAATAAGTGGTACGCGATCATTCAATTGTTTTTTAGTTAAGCGTAAGGCTTGCAATACATAATTAAGATCTTCTCCATCGGCAATTCTCAGATTGTCAACATCTGCTTTGTTTTTTACAGTTTTCTCAAACCATGGTCCTTTTGCTTCTATCATTTGATAGGGCAAACCCATAGCTTCTGGTATCACTAAAATATCACTAAAGATGATAGCGGCATCCACGCCTAAAATATCAACAGGCTGAATGGTAACTTCACAGGCAAGTTCAGGATTTTTTACGAACTCAATAAAATTCTTTGCCTTCGCGCGAGTGGCTCTGTATTCAGGTAAAATTCTTCCTGCTTGTCGCATTAACCAAATTGGAACGCGATATACTTCTTCTCCTCTTGCTGCTTTTAATACTAGATCATTTAATGCCATACTACTTAATTAATTCGGTTAAATTACTTTTTACATTGATGCATATATCATCTAAAGGCAGATCATTATCATCCTCTCCAAAAGGGTCTTCGATCTCCTCTGCAATTAATTCTATACTCGCAAACACATATAAAACTATCATTGCTATAATGATGGTAGCATATTTAAAATCCGGCCCAAACATAAATGGGATAGTGATCACATATAAAAATATGATCTTCTTTAAAAAAAGATTATACGAATATGGGATCGGTGTGTTTCTAATGCGTTCGCAAGCGCCACAAACATTGGTGAATGATTTAACTTCATCATTCAGTAATAATAAATGCGTTTCGCTTATCTGTTTATTAACTGCGAATGTATTTAATTTGGCATAAAAACGACTGGCTGCTGCATTTGGTTTATGTTTTGCGATTGCCAATTCTTTTTTTATTTCATCCGAAATTTCTATCTGATCGCTGATCTCTGTTTTATTTCTCAAATGGTCTTTCAAAATAAAATTATAGCTATAGATTAGCTTTATAAATTCATTTCTCGAATCTTCATCCTTTACAAAGCTTTTTATTTTAAATGCTAAATTTCTAGAATTGTTTACAATTTCGCCCCATAGTTTTCTACCTTCCCACCAGCGGTCGTATGCGGAATTTGTTCTAAATACTAAAAGCATAGATAAAACAAAACCTAAAATAGAGTGAATGACACTGCTATTATTGAACGACCAATGAAAAACATAGACTTCAATAAACACCACCAATGCCGAGAACAAACCTGTGGCAAACATTACAGGAAGTAGTTTCCGGAAAGTGTCGCTTTTATGGAATTGAAATATAAGTGTAAACCAGTCTTTGGGGTTATAAGTAACCATGGCTGTAAAAGTAAGCAATTTTGTTTTCTACAATGGTAAAAAAGAAAAATTGTGTCATCTATTAAGGTAGTTTTTATGGTTTTTTTGGTGTAAATTGGGCATTCTATATGTGGGATTTTCTTAAAACATTAACCGATCCTCAAAGCATCATTCAATATGGCGGTTTGTGGTTATTGTTGTTTGTGATCTTTGCCGAAACGGGATTATTAGTTGGTTTTTTTTTACCGGGAGACAACTTGATTTTATTGGCAGGTATTCTTTGTAAGTCGCAACCTATTTTATTAAAAGTGGATTTTTTCCCTATGGTCATTTTAATGATCATTGCTGCGGTGGTTGGAAATATGTTTGGCTATTGGTTTGGTAAAAAAGCAGGAGAGCGCCTTTACGACAGAAAAGAAACCTTGTTGTTCAAGAAAAAACATTTAGAAGCTACCAACAAATATTATCTTAAATACGGTGGTAATGCCACTTTAATTTTAGCGCGCTTTTTACCGGTAATACGAACATTTGCACCCATCATTGCAGGCGTTGTAAAAGTAGATTTCGCAAAATTCATGTTATTTAACGTAATTGGCGCTGTGTTGTGGATCTTTGGATTAGCTTCTATCGGCTATTATTTGGTAACACTTTTCCCTGGCATTACCAATTATATGGGCTACATTTTTATCACGCTCATTATTCTTACTGCCATTCCGGTGTTACGTTTGATCTTCAGGAAAAAAGTGGAAGCTTAAAGTTGCGAAGCAAATTCTGTGAGTAACTTAAACACATCTTTATAATCTGTAAGAGGCAAGGTTTTTTCTACATCATCTATATCATGATAAAATGAAACACCGCCCAGAGTATAAATAAAGAACGAAGGCACTCCTAATTCGGTGAACCAATAATGATCGCTATTTTGCGCCTTTCCTCTTTTTTTGATCTCTTTTACTAATTGTTTTTCTTTATTGATCTTCTCAAGCAGTTCAAATTGTTTTGTAAAAATAGCGCCATTCACTACCATCATTCCATCGTCTCCTGTGCCTAAAAGATCTAAGTTGATCAAGAATTTTACTTTTTTAAGATCAATTGCCGGATGCTCACTAAAATATTTTGAGCCTAATAAACCTATCTCTTCGCTGGCAAAGAAAATAAATACGGTTTTATATTTTGGTTTTGTAGCCGCGTAATGTTTCACAAAATTCAACACCATGCTTGTTCCACTAGCATTATCATTAGCTCCAGGGAAATAACAATTTTTCCCCATTACTCCCAAGTGATCGTAATGCGCGGTGAATACTACCATTGAATCGTTATTTTCACCTTCAATAAAAGCCCCAATATTATTCGCTTTAAAATCTTCTATATAAACCGATTCAATATTGAGCTCAATATTTTTAATGTCGTCTGGAAATTTGGATCGCAACAATTCGATCTTGGCGGGCTTCATTTGAAAGGAGCTCACACTGTAGGTTAGTTTTTTAGACAACTTAACCGAACAGGCTTTACTTTTATCTTTGCAAATGTAATTTACACTGTCTTTTTTCTCTAAGTCCCATTTTCCTTTAATGGTTTCGCAATTGGGATCAATGATAAAATCTCTTCCGGGAAGTAATTTTTTTCCATCCACTTTCACTTCTACTTTTTTTGGAAAGGTATTTACCGAATGTGAATAGGGTTGTAAAAACGTTGCGTTAAACAAAGGTTTTGCTTTACTCTTTTCTAATTCTTTTACAATAAAATCAGCGGCATGCTTCTGCCCATCTTTTACATAACCCCTGCCCAAACATTTTTTGGAAGTCAAAAATTTGATCACGCTTCTTGTATAGTCAAGATCTTGCGCGTTTAAAACAAATGAACTAAAAAGAAAAAGGAAAGTGATCCTCATTAGGCAAATCTGTTTTTGCAAAGTTCTCTTAAGCGTTTATAGCTTTCGTTATGGTCTTTCCAATCGTAAACCGATTTTAGTCCCAAAAGATATGATTCAGCATCAGCCCAATTGGTGCAGTTGTTCAATTGATCAACGGCCAAACTATACTCGGTAGCATTTTGCTGAAACAGTTCATTAATGAATCGGAATTTTTCGTTTAGTGAGACCTCCAGTTTTTTGTTAGGCACTTCATTTTTATGTTCATTTGTAAGGGTATCATAAGATGCAGCTTTTAGTACTTCGGGTGTAGATTCTTTGAGATCTTCAGTAACTTTTATTTCTTCCTTTACAAAATTCGCTTCGCTAACCTTCGAGTGAATGCCAAAACTTGGTGATATTTCGGTAGTTGTTTTCAAATGCTTATAAACGCTCAGTTTTCCTTGTAACTCGAACAATTGTCTTTGCAAATTTTCACAATCTGTCGACGATGGTTGCACATTTCCATCAACAAAAAGCTCTAAATTTGGCAATGTTTCGTGAATGAGGTCTTGGAGTTTTCCAAGTGTTTGTTCGATATTCATACGCTGAAAAATTTATCTTAAATTTAATTTGAATTTATAATATGTTGGCTTACTTTTAATTTTTTGTTGTTAACGCCTTTTAAACAATGTTTGTTGAAGAAAATAGAGCAAGTGTGAAGCGCGGATGGATAGAAGTTATCTGTGGAAGTATGTTTTCGGGTAAGACCGAAGAGCTTATCAGGCGTTTAAAGCGCGCTCAATTTGCCAAGCAAAGAGTAGAGATCTTCAAGCCCAGCGTAGATACCCGTTATCACGATATAAAGGTAGTTTCGCACACAGGTATTGAGATACATAGCACGCCGGTGGCATCTAGCGCCAATATTTTTTTATTAGCTGCAGATACAGAGGTAGTGGGCATTGACGAAGCACAATTCTTTGATGATGAACTTCCCAATGTGTGCAAGCAGTTAGCCGACAAAGGCGTAAGAGTAATAATAGCCGGCCTCGATATGGATTTTCAAGGAAAACCGTTTGGCCCAATGCCACAATTGTTGGCAAGTGCCGAATATGTTACCAAAGTTCATGCTATTTGTGTAGATTGTGGTCAGCTAGCTTACGTTTCGCACCGAACTGTGGCCGATGAAAAATTGGTATTATTAGGAGAAACGGATAATTACAAACCTTTATGCCGTCAATGTTATAATACTTCAAATACGCAAACATAGTGTATACACTTTCTGAGATAAATACTATTGTAAAAGGTTCACTTCATGGAATTGGTGAAATGCCGTATTCGTTTTTTGCATCAGATAGCAGGCAAGTGATCCATGCCGAAGAGGTTTTGTTTTTTGCCTTGGTAAGTGATCGAAATGATGCGCATAGATATATTGATGAATTGATCGACAAAGGTGTAAAAGCATTTGTTGTAAGCAATAAAGAGTTTATTAGACCAACAGCTTCATTTGTTTTAGTACAAGATGCCTTGCAAGCTTTACACGATCTGGCAGCATATCACCGCTTGCAATTCAATATTCCGGTTATTGGAATTACAGGAAGCAATGGAAAAACCATTGTGAAAGAGTGGTTATATCAATTATTAAAAGACGATAAAAATATATGCCGCAGTCCAAAAAGCTACAATTCGCAAATAGGTGTTCCACTAAGTGTGTTGAATTTAAATAAAACACATCAATTGGCCATTTTTGAAGCGGGAATTTCTTTGCCGGGCGAAATGCAAAAGCTGTACAACATTATTAAACCAACCTTAGGTGTATTTACGTCGTTAGGACAAGCGCACGATGAAGGTTTTAAAAGTCGTGAACAAAAACTAGCCGAAAAATGGAAATTGTTTGCCGGTACAGAAAAGGTGATCGCTAATAAATTTGATGATCCTACATTAAGATTTTCGGAGAACTTAGCCATTACCATTGGCTCAGGAAGTGATTGCACTTATAAATTAAATTATGTTCCTGGACTTCGTGATTCAACAATTGATCTAACACGCGAAGGAAAAAAGGAAACGTTCAAGATCCCATTTATTGATAAAGCTTCGCTGTTGAATTGCGCTACCTGTGTAGTTACACTTTTGCATTTAGGGTATAAAGCTGATGTGATCCAAAAACGCTTGGATCAGTTGCAAAGTATTGCTTTGCGTTTAGAAGTAAAGAATGCTATCAATAATTCTATCATCATCAACGATTTTTATAATTCTGATATTGATTCTATTCGAATTGCTTTATCGTTCTTAAATCAGCAACATCGCCGTGAGAAAAAAGTGGTGATCGTTTCGGATATTGAACAATCGGGACGAAAAGAAGAGGATCTATATAAAGATCTGGCAAACTTACTAAAGCAAAACAATATAGATCAGCTGATCGGTATTGGAAGTGCTGTTTCTAAGAATAAGGAACTGTTTGGCGCAAATTCTTTGTTTTACCAAAATGTGGAAGCGTTTTTGGCTGATGAGAAAAAAGTAAAAACACAACTGCATAATTCAAGCATTCTTTTAAAAGGCGCGCACCGTTTTGACTTTGAAAAGATCAGTAAAATGCTGCAATTAAAAAGTCATGATACTATTTTAGAGATCGATCTTAATAAATTAACGCACAATGTAAATCATTACCGTTCGCTCATTGGAAAACAAACACAACTCATGTGCATGGTAAAAGCTATGGGTTATGGTAGTGGAAGTAGTGAAGTGGCAAAGACACTGCAACACATTGGTGTAAATTATTTAGCAGTGGCGTATGCCGATGAAGGCGTAGAGTTGCGCGAAGCCTCTATTACTTTACCTACTATGGTAATGAGCCCCGAGCGCGATTCGTTTGAGGATATTATTAAGTATAATTTAGAGCCCGAGATCTATTCATTCAAGTTATTAGAAGATTTTATTCATGCCTTAGATAAATTTGGTATTCAAGAAACCTTTCCAATTCATATAAAGATCGACACCGGTATGAAACGATTGGGTTTTGAAGCGGAAGACATCGATGCTTTATGCGAAAAACTAAAACACGCTAAGCAAATAAAAGTAAAAAGTATCTTTTCGCATTTGGTGGGCTCAGATAACAAAGACCTTGACAGATTTACCCAACAACAGATTGAAACGTTTAAAGCCGCGGCTGATAAAATTGAAAAAGCTGTTGGCTATATCACGCTCAAACATATTTGTAATACAGGCGGAATTACACGTTTTAAGAATGCACACTTTAACATGGTGCGTTTAGGAATTGGCATGTATGGTTTTGGTGTGAACGAAGAGGAGAATGCTTTGTTACAAAACGTAAATACTCTTAAAACGCGCATTAGCCAGATCAAAAAAGTAAAAACAGCCGAAACAGTTGGCTATAATCGCAACGGTGTTGTAACAAGTGACATGACCATTGCCACTATTCCTATTGGCTATGCAGATGGTTTTCATCGATCATTAGGTAACGAACATCATGGGGTTTGGATCTATAACAAATTCTGCAAAACCGTCGGTAATATTTGCATGGATATGTGCATGGTAGATGTTACCGATGTAAAATGCCAAGAAGGTGATGAAGTGATCGTATTCGAAAATTCAACGCAAGTGAACCAAATGGCCAAAGCCATGAACTCTATTCCTTACGAGGTGCTCACAAATATCTCTTCTCGCGTAAAACGAATTTATACGCAAGAGTAATTAGTGTTACAACAAAGTAGTAGGGCAAACGTATTCCGTAAGTTTAAATTTGCCACTTTCTTTTAAAGCGTTAAAACCTCCTTTTACATTTACCAAATTTCTAAAGCCTCTTGCTTGTAAAATAGAGATAAACACTACCGAACGATACCCTGCGGCACAATGCACATAGTAGGTTTTATTTCTGCTTATCTTGGTCATACTCTCATTTATGAAATCAAGAGGGGCATTTTCGGCATCTACTAAATGCTCGCTTCCAAACTCACTTGCTTTTCGCACATCAAGTATGCTCACAATGCCATTTTTCATTAGTAGCGATAACTCATCTTCATTTACCGATGGAATTTGATCGCTTTCTTTTCCAGAAGCTTTCCATGCAGTATACCCTCCTTTTAAAAATCCAATAGCATTGTCGTAACCAACTCTTGCTAAACGCGTGATCACTTCTGCCTCTCGGCCTTCATCGGCAATGATCAATAATTTTTCTTTTACATCGGGCACTAATGTGCCAACCCATGTAGCAAAACTTCCGTCAATGCCAATGTTTATGGAGTTTGGAACAAAACCTTGCGTAAATACATCCGCATTTCTGGTGTCAATAACAAGAGCGCCTGTTTCTTCTGCGGCTGCTTCAAACTCAACAACCGATAATGCTCTAGCGCCTCGTTTCATGATCTCGTCAATACTTTCGTAACCTTTAATATTCAATATAACATTTTGCGGAAAATAACCCGGAGGCGGAACTAAGCCCGTTAAAATTTCTTTTACAAATTGCTCTTTAGTTAGTTTTGGGTTCAACGCATAATTCACTTGCTTTTGATGGCCAAGTGTATCCGTAGTTTCTTTACTCATGTTCTTTCCACAAGCACTTCCTGCACCATGTCCCGGATACACGATCAAGTCATCACTCAATGGCATGATCTTATTGCGAAGCGAATCGTACAAATGTGCCGCTAATTTTTCTTCAGTAAGTTCGGCAATTACATGTTGTGCCAGATCCGGTCTTCCTACATCACCAATAAATAATGTATCGCCGGTAATAATACCATGTTCTTTTCCGTTTTCGTCAATCAACAAGAACGAAGAACTTTCCATAGTATGCCCTGGTGTATGAATAAGTTTAATGCTGTAGTTTCCAAGTTTAAAAATTTGTCCGTCTGTACCAACAATAGCATCATAACCTGGTTTTGCACCCGGGCCAAATACTACCTGTGCGCCGGTTTTTTTTGCAAGATCTAAATGTCCGCTTACAAAATCGGCGTGAAAGTGTGTTTCAAAAACATATTTTATGTTGGCGTTATCTTTCTTAGCCCTGTTAATGTATGCTTCAACTTCTCTTAATGGATCAAAAATGGCAGCTTCACCGTTATTTTCAATATAATATGCCGCGTGTGCTAAGCAACCTGTATAAATTTGTTCAACTTTCATAGCTTAAATTTTATGCTACAAATTTAGAGTACAAAAACAAAAGGATATGTAACTTTTGTACCATAAGCACATGATTTTAGTCACTACTTTTGATCTATAGCTTAATTGCAATGATATAAATCATACATTAAGCTAATTTAGGTACAGAACCTTAATTAAAAACCGCTTTAACTTTGCTAAAAATTAAATTATGAAAACAAACATGGGTAATACCGATAAGGTAATTAGGATCTTGGTGGCCGTTGCCATTTTAGTATTGTACTTTACAAATCAAATAAGTGGCACCATTGCTATAGTAGGTTTAGTCCTATCTGTGGTATTTATGCTTACCAGCTTAATTGGTTTTTGTCCTTTGTATTTACCATTTGGACTCAGTACAAAAAAGAAGGAGTAGTCTTTTCAATGAAATCGCGTTAAACGAATTGATATATTATTAAGGGTAGGCTAAGTTATCCCTCCTCTGGATATACATATAAAGGTTCGGCTAATAAATTGGTTTTGAATTCCTCCGCAGAAGGTATGATTTGGGTTTTGGGCAATAGACGTTCTAATTTTTTAATATAATGATACGTGCTCATAGTATCGTCAAGTAATCCTAAACGCAATACTTCTAAATTCTTTAAGGAGCCTATCTCATCAGGAATAGTTATTTTATTATTGCTATTGTAATAGGGGAAGTTAACCCAGCTTAATTGACTCATTTTTTTTCTTTGGGAATACTCTTGTTTTTCTTTTAAAGAGAAATTCTTTTGTACTATTTTTGCACTTGTTTCTTCTGCCTCAAATGACAAATATTTAAGGTTTTTATATTTAAGAATTTCTTTTGGGAAAGCTTTTAGATTTTCGCAACAAAGATACAAACCAATTACGCTATCGGGATGGGCTTTCTTTGCCTGACTTAAATGAAAGAAGACCTTATACAGTTTTTGATAGTGAAATATTGTGTCTTTTTGACTGAAGAGATTTAAGGAAAGTGTAAAGAAAACACTTAAAGCGGTTATTTTCATATTCTAAGTAATTAACATTTTTACGTCATTTTTTGCTAAGTGAAAGTTATGAATTTGAGCGTTAATACGCAAAAATAATGCTTTGGATTGCTGATCGTTTCAGGCTCTATCGATTTCTGAAAGCATATGTGCTAAAACTGCTGTTGTAGGTTTAGTGCTATCTGTGGTATTTATGCTTACCAGCTTAATTGGTTTTTGCCCATTGCATTTGCCATTTGGGCTTAGTACAAAAAAGAAGAGCTCTTAGGCGTCTAAGCGTCCCAATTTATGCAAGGCTGTAGTTAATTCTTCGGGCTTGTTAGTGCCTATAAGTAATTTTTTAGAGTTTGTAAATTCTAATTGCAGACCTATGTTGCCGCTTACATTAAAGGCCATTCCTTTTCCAAATAAACCTATGCGTAAGCCCCAGCCGCCATATTCCATCATTGGCGAATATTCGCGCACATATGATCTGTTGATAGTTTCCCAAGGGTAATGCTTAAATTTTATATGGAACGGAAAAAAGCGAACATAAATACCATCGCTTTTAATAACAGTTTCTAAACGTAAATTAAGGAACACTACTGTAAACAAAAATGTGATGCCCGCAGTAATTAAAAGCCCAGCATCACTCATGGGTTTATCTCCAAACGGATGTCCGGCTACAACTTGCATAAAAATAGCAAACATTAAAAGCCCATTTATCCCAAATAAAATTAACCAGATCCACCACTGTTTGAATTTTTGTTGTTCGGAGAAGAGGATGTTGTTGTTCATGAAGAGGAATTTTAAAGGCAATCAACTTTAGTGTTAAAAAAGATTTCCAAAAAACAATGCAAAATAAATGCAACACTATTCACTTTTTCAATTATTATGAATTGTATTTTCGTTTTATTCTTAAAAGTTCAAAGGGTACCTTCAACATGTGCGAAGATCTTAATTTAGATCCGCCAATTTCAACCCAGGTACTGATAGGATATTCATAAAGATCAAGAAGGGCTCTTTCAATCCCATGTAAGTTACGATAACGTGCCAGTATTTCTATGTCAAACAACCATTTGGTGATGAACTTTTCATTGAATAATTCTTTAGTTGATTGATGAAATAATTTTGCACCACATTGTGTGTCATATACGGGCAATTTTAATATCAAACTGGCAAAAGTTGAGAACACACGCCCTAATATATGGCGCTGTGCCCTGCGCTCAACATTTGCACCTAAACGTTTTAATCTACATCCCAATACGATCTTAAAATCAGCATAAGCAGCTGCGCTCAATAAACGATTGATCTCATTTAAAGGAGTTGCTAGGTCGGCATCCCAAAAACCAACATAGGAGTATTTATTAAGTGAAAACATGTGCAACAATCCTTGTCGAACTGCTTCTGCTTTTCCTTGGTTGGCTTTCAGATCAAGTATCATCGCGCGTCCCGCAGAATTTGAACGTATACCCTCCAAAACCCTCAATGTGTCATCCGTACTGCCGTCATTTACAAACAAGAACTCTATACTCTCATTTTCTCCAATAAATTTAGTGAACGCTTTTACGTTTAATCGATCAGCTTCGTTGAAGCATGGAATAACTATCCCTGTTTTTTGCATAATATATAATTGGATAAACCATAAAGGGATAATCCGGTTAAGCGTTTAATTAAATGACTGATCCAAAAATCAAAGAGAAGAATACCTTTAATGATTCCTGTAACAAATTTTCCTTTGTTCCATTCCACTAATCCCGTGGTATGATCGTTGAGGTTTGGCTTTATCATTTTTTCTTTTAACACTTGCAAAATACGTGGGGGCACGAGTATTGAGAAAAAATATCCAAGTTTTATTTTATTATAACCTGTTTCCTTTAGGGTAGCCAAAAGTGTTTTATTTGTATAGCGGCGGAAATGCCCTAAAAAATGATCGTGCGAGCAAAATAAAGATTGAAAGGCGGGTACCGTTATCATCACGTGCGTTTGTTCAGTAATAAGACTGCTTTTATGAAGCGTTCGTAAAAATAATTTGTCATCCTCAATATGCTCTACCACGTCCAATAGCAGAACCAGGTCTGCTTTGCCTTTAACATGCATATCAGCCTCTTCCAAGGATTTAAATAGGGATATCTTTCTACTTCCGGCTTCCTTTTTAAGCGACTCGATTATTTCAGGAGTAAACGCAATATCAATAGCGTAAAAATTTATTTTCGGAAAAGCATCACTTAACTTCGATATCACATAAATATCGCCACAGCCAATATCTAGTACATTAAAATCCGAACGATCTTTTAAAACATCCTTTAATAATTCTTTTACCACTTCTATACGTGCGTCTTCCCACGGATGTCTTACGGTGATTTTACTGTTCCTTTTTTGTACTTCAACTAAGTCCATTCCACAATTCTGTTTTGCTAATTTAATATTTTAAAGGTACTTAACTTTATGAGTGGGGGTAAATGCTACTTGGCTTTATTTTTGACCTAACATCTCTTTCATTGTTTATTTTGCAGTGATGATATACTGATATGACAGTAGATCAACATTGACCTTAAAACTACTATAGCCTGCTTTTTTTAGTTCAGCTATTACTACATCTATTGAAACTTTATGATCTGTTGGTGGTCCAACAGGAATATCTGTATTAAAGAAATCAATAATTATTAGTTGGCCATTTGATTTAGTACCCTTTTTTACTTTTAAAAAGTAATCACTTCTATTTTCAATATGATGATAAGTGTTTACAATTAAAACCATATCTACTTCAGCGTCTGTTAAACTTGGACTGTCATAAGGAATTTTTCGAAGTTCAATATTTTTTAGTTTGTTTTCTTCAATACGCTTTTTTAGGGCCGCTTGAAACTCATCACTAACATCGGCTGCAATCACACTCGCTCCCTTTTCTGCCAGCTTCACTGAAAAATAACCTGAACCGGCACCAATATCCATCACTTTTATTTTATTTAAATTCCCGAGATAATTAAGTACTTTTTCGGGCTGTTGATATGCATCGCGTTCTGTTGATTCAAAGCGTTTGATCAGATCTTCAGTGGATGATTGATTCATATACTTATTGGCTGTTTTTGTACTGTCTTTTACTTCATTTTTATGGTGATGATGTTGTGAAAATACGGATGTTGAAAGCATTAAACCTATTACACTTGAAAGAATTATTGTTTTCATATGATGAATTTAAATTACAGTTATTGTTTATTTATTAGGAGATTGTCAGTCAGACGAGTTGAGCCGGTCACTGACAATTTTTTAAAGATACTCAACTTTATGAGTGAGCACAAATAAATCACATTAAGTAGTGGCATCGCTTAATTAAATACTCACGGCTGAATCATCACCGAATCAAGTCAATTAAAAGGGATTTTATCAATTTTTATTTAGACCATTAAATGCTTTACATCTGATCTTTTAATAAGTTACTTTTGTTTTCTAGTTTTATCAATGCTCTCATATCATTAATACAATAACAGTCTCCCCTGTTGCCACTGCGATAACTTATTCTTTAATTTATTATTATTTGCAGTCAGCGCTTGGTTTAATTATCTTTTATATCGGTGTCGTTAGTTGATATTTGAGCCCTTTTTCGGAACAGTTCAATAAAATATCCAATTTGAAAAAAGTCTCGACCGGTTTCGTCATTTATTTTATAATCAAATTGATGTATATAACCAACTTGTATTGTTGTGGCCTTTGAAGGTTTGAAATTAAATGCCACTAACATTCTGTTTCTTTCAAAGTAAGGTTCTTTGTCGGTAAAAAAAATCTCATTACTTGCACTAATCTGGAAGGGTTTGTATTCATTTCGTTCCTTACCAAATGGGTAAGAAACACCTAGTCTGTAACGAAAACGGTTGCGATATCCATTACTTGTAAATCTAAACTCTGCACGATAACGTTGTTCTATTTTTAACTTGCCTATAGATTGAAAAAGAACGAGTTGAGGCCATAATCTAAATTCATCATTGTTTTTTGGTAAAACAAAGTCTCCACCTTCTTTATATGTTTGGTAACTGCCCGCTCCTAAAGTTATCTTTACATTTTTATGAATTTTGTAGTTAATACCGACCTTATATTCGTAGTAATGAAAGTTGCTGTAAAATTTTAAGGAACGTATCTGTGCTTCGCCAAATGTACTCCATTGTTCAGGATGGTTGTATTTAAGATTTAGTATGTTCCAGCTACCTAAATCAAAGTTTTGAGCAAAAATTCTGTTTACAGATAAAGAGAAAATAATTATTATCGTTAATGATCGTCTCATAAACTTTTATTATAAGTTCAATTCAAATTTTATGGTTTCTTATAATAGATTTGAATGCCTTTAAGTTGTTTTGAAGCATGTTTTATGTAGTTTTATCTAAGTAAAGAGCTGATTTTTATCCACGGCGGCATAAATCTAAAATATTTTCTCTCCATCACACTGAGCCCTGCCATTTCCAAGCACTCAACATCATATCATCTATATCGTGTTTGGGAGTCCAACCCAGATCCTTGTGCGCTTTGCTGCTGTCACTGTAGATCTCCACCACATCACCATCACGGCGCGGCCCTATGGAATAGTTTAATTTTTGGCCCGTTACTTTTTCAAACGCTGTAATGGCCTCTAAAACGCTAACGCCATTTCCTGTTCCTAAATTGTAAACTGAATATGCCGACGACTTTTTTGCATTCATTAAAAAATCGAGCGCTTTTAAATGGGCATCAGCAATATCACTCACATGCACATAATCGCGTATACAAGTTCCATCGCGGGTATCATAATCATTGCCATGCACAGTTAACGAGTTTTTTCCGGCGGCAGTTTGAGTGATGATTGGAACTAAATTACTTGGTTTGTTGCTCGATAATTCTCCATTTAAGCCACTCATGTGTGCACCCACCGGATTAAAGTAGCGTAAGGCAATAGATTTTAAAAATGGTTTTATCCCACAAAATTCCTCCAGCATTTCTTCGCCTACTTGTTTAGTATAACCATAAGGCGATGCCGCTTTTTGCAATGGTGTATCTTCTGTAACAGGCAAAGCTTTTGTATTTCCGTAAACCGAACAGGAGGATGAAAAAATAAAATTACTGATCTGTTTTGTTTCACAGATCTTGAGTATGTTCACTAACGATACAATATTGTTATGGTAATATTTTAAAGGATCTAGCGTGCTCTCGCCAACTGATTTAAATGCGGCAAAATGTATCACTCCTACAATGTCCTCAAAGTGATAAAGTGCAGTACTTAATTTTTCAAAATCGCAAAGATCGATATTAAATTTGCTGAATTTTTTTTTGCTGATCTTCTCAATGCGTTCGTAAGTTTCTTCTGTAGAGTTCGAAAAATTATCAATGGATATCACATGGTGATCTGTTCGCTCAAGAAGTTCAATGATGGTGTGCGAACCAATATATCCGGCACCACCGGTAACTATCACATGTTTTTGCATAACGCTTTATTCAGCGTGCTCGGCCTCGTTACGTCTTACTAAAAGAGGTTCTTCAGCGGCAGGCTCTTGGTTAAAAATTACTTTAGCTAAGATAGCCTTTTCTGCGTTGCTAAAGTAGTTTTCATGCACTTCAATGATGTTTTTTTCTTCCTTAAATGCAAGTGTTTCGTATGCGTTAAGGTTTTGTAAATTGTTAGATTTGTCTAATTCATAAAGTTTAAAGGCGCCAATGATAAGCAAAAGTTCGTCGGTATAGTTCCAAGCGGTGGCATAACCCGCTTGTTTAAGTCCCACACACCATCCGTAGTGATCGGTTATTTTTAAATCGAACAAATGCGCATAACGCGGGCGAGACACCAAAAATAGACTATGATCGTTATAAGAATCTTCAACCGTATAGTATTTTCTAAAACATTCATTCAACGAATCATCGTTAAACGTGTACGAATCGCCACCCCATTCGTTATGACATTTAATACCAAATTGATTATTGGTTGCTTTTGCCAAATTACTAGTGCCAAATCCACTTTCCTTAATAGCTTGTGCCATTATCACACTGGCAGGGATGCGGTATTTAACCATTTGTTCAATGGCTAATTCTTTGTGTTTTTCTATGTAGGCTTTTATCTTTTCACTACGCAATTGTGAAAAACTAGAGCCAAACAGCAGCATTGCTCCTAGCAATAAGGCATAAGAATTCGTATGTTTAAGTGTTCTCAACTATGATCAAGCTCTATACAAAGATATCCGCGACCTATTTTTATTATTAACCTTAATAAAGTTTTTATCAACATGGCAATCTTTACAACTCCACGGATTATTTTAGCTTTTTGCGTTTTTTCTTTAGCCAATGCTTATGCTCAAAAAGATCATCATGATATGGTTTATCCAAAAACCGAAAAAGAAGGCGTTAAAGACACCTATTTTGGAAAAGTGATAGCCGACCCCTATCGCTGGCTCGAAGATGACCGCAGTAAACGCACTGAGGATTGGGTAGTTGAACAGAATTTAGTTACCGAAGCTTATTTAAGTTGGATCAGCTATCGCGATAAAATAAAAAAGCGCTTATCAAAACTTTGGAATTTTAATAAACAATCGGCCCCATTCAAAAAGGGAGATAATTTTTTCTGTTATAAAAATTCAGGTCTCCAAAATCAAAGCGTATTGTACATGGCTAAAAGTTATGATGCCAAAACCGAAGATTGGCAAGTGCTTTTAGATCCAAATACCTTAAGTTCGGAAGGAACTACAGCGCTAAATGGTATTTCTATTTCAAACGATCATAAAACTTTGGCCTATTCAGTTTCAAATGCCGGAAGCGATTGGGCCGAGATCCGTTTTAAAGATATTGCAACCAAACAAGATCTGCCCGACGTTATCAAATGGGTAAAATTCAGCGGCATGAGTTGGAGAGGAAATGGTATTTATTATAGTCGCTATGATGAACCAACAGGTAGTGCGCTCTCCCAAAAGAATACCGGACATAAATTATTCTATCATAAACTTGGCGACGATCAAAGTAAAGATGAACTCATTTATAAAGATGATAATCATCCCAATTATAATTTTTCGGCACAAGTAAGTCATGATGAAAAGTTTTTGATCGTGAGCACCAGCGAAACAACAAGCGGCGAAAAATTAATGATCAAAGATCTTACCATAGCAAACTCTTCATTTGCAGAACTAGCCAAAGATTTTAGCGCCGATTATTCTATTATTGATAATATTGATCATACATTTTATTTGCTTACCAATAAAGGTGCTCCAAAATATAAATTGGTGTCGTTTACCTTTAAAGATGGTAAAATTGGACCAATGCAAAACATAATTCCTCAAGCAAAGGATCTGTTGGAAGGTGTGCGTTTGTGCAATAAACAGATCATTGCCAATTATTTAAAAGATGCTACTTCAAAATTGTTTGTATATGGCTTAGATGGAAAATTAAATAAAGAGATTCAATTGCCCGGACTTTGTAAATTGAGTTCGTACAATTCAGACAAGCATCAAGATTTTGCAACCTATAGTATAATACAATATATAGCACCCGAACAATCGTATTATTTAGATGCCAACACTTGGGAAAGTAAATTGATATTTAAACCGAACATAGATTTTAAAAGTGAAGATTACATTACTGAGCAGCATTTTTACAAGAGTAAAGATGGTACTATGGTTCCTATGTTCATCACACACAAAAAAGGTTTAGTGATGACAGAAGAAACTCCCGCTTTTGTTTATGGTTACGGAGGGTTTAATATTTCATTAGGTCCTGAATTTAGAATTGATAGAGCCATGATATTAGAAGCAGGCGGAATTTATTGTGTACCGAATTTGCGAGGAGGAGGAGAGTATGGCGAAGATTGGCACAAGGCAGGAACCAAATGTAAAAAGCAAAATGTATTCAACGATTTTATTGCCGCTTGCGAGTATTTAGTGGCAAAGAAAATGACATCTCACAAAAAAATTGCCATTCATGGCCGCAGCAATGGCGGTTTATTGATAGGTGCAGTAATGACCCAACGACCGGATATTTGCAAGGTAGCCTTACCAACAGTAGGTGTGTTGGATATGTTACGTTTCCATTTATTTACAATAGGAAGAGCATGGACAGTTGATTATGGATGTAGTGAGAACAAAGCGGAATTTGAATGTTTACTTAAATATTCGCCTTTACATAATGTAAAACCCGTGGCTTATCCGGCAACCTTAATTTTAACGGGCGATCACGATGATAGAGTAGTTCCTGCCCATTCCTTCAAATTTGCCGCTACTTTACAAGAATTTAACAAAAATGACAACCCAAGTCTTATCAGAATTGATGTCAATGCAGGACACGGAGCCGGCAAACCAACCGCCAAATTGATCCAAGAATCTGCCGATATGTGGTCTTTTACCTTTTATAACCTTGGTTTGAGTTATTGAACGGTTTTTTAATGTGTTAACAAATGCCTATTTTTAAGGATTAAACTTTTAGTAAAAAACAAAGTCAAATTAGTACCAAAAACAAATTATATGAAAAAGATAATCATCACATTAGTAGCATTAGCAGGGTTTAACGCGGCTGTATTAGCTCAAGCAGTAACTGCAACACCGGGAACAGCGCAAACAGAAAAAAAGCAACGCACACCTGAAGAGATATCAAAGAAAAGTGCAGCGCATGCCGAAAAGAAGTTAGGCTTAAGCGCACAGCAAAAAGCTGATTGGGAAGTAGCAGCTTTAAAGCGCGCGCTGGTAAACCAACCTTTGCACGAAAAATTGAAAGGTTCAACTACGCCTGAAGAAAGACAAGGCATTCATAAGGAAATAAAAGCGAATAACGATGCTTTTGAAACGTCTGTAAATTTCTTTTTAACGGCAGATCAAAAAACAAAATTCACCGCGATGAAAGCAGAGCGAATGAATGCAAAGAAGAAACAAATGAAAAAGGATTTCAACGAATCACATGTTGATTACGGAGAATAATAGATAAATTGTTAATGATTAAAAAGCCTTACAGTTCGCCGCGGCGAACTGTAAGGCTTTTTTATTGTGCGTCAATTTGTAGACACAAAGTCACAAAGATAAACAAGGTTTAGTATTAAGTAAAACTTTGTGTCTTCGTGCCTTTGTGGCTATTAAAAAATGTAACTTTGCATCTTGGCCGGAATTTATTTACATATCCCTTTTTGCAAGCAAGCCTGCACCTATTGTGATTTTCACTTTAGCGTGAATATGAATTCTAAACCTGAATTGGTTAAATCCATCTTGTTGGAGATAGATCAGCGCAAAAATTATTTAGAGGGAGAAGAAATTGAGACCATTTATTTTGGAGGAGGAACACCAAGTGTTTTAAGTGAAGATGAATTGAATTCTATTTTAGAAAAAATAAGTAGGGAATTCAACCTTGTGGAAAATGCCGAGATCACTTTAGAATGTAATCCCGATGATCTTACAGAAGAAAAATTAGAGCAATTAAAAAAAGCGGGCATTAACCGTTTAAGCATAGGTTTACAAAGTTTTAATGAAGAAGAATTAAAATGGCTGAACCGTGCACATACGGCCGCTGAGTCGTTAAGCAGTGTGAAACTCGCGCAGCAAAAAGGATTTGCGAACATCACCATCGATCTAATTTATGGCTCTAAATTCCAAGATATGCAAAGTTGGGAGAAGACCTTGCAAACCGTTTTGGATTTGAATGTGCAACACATCTCGGCCTACAATTTAACCATTGAAACAAAAACAAAATTAGGAGTAGATCATAAAAAAGGAGCGGAGCCTGAGGTTTCGGAAGAATTAAGTTCGGAGCAATTCAAAAAGATGATCGAGGTATTGCAGAACAATGGTTTTGTGCATTATGAGATCTCAAATTTTGGTAAGGAGAATTATTTCAGTAAACACAATAGTAATTATTGGAAAGGCGCGAAGTATTTAGGTTTAGGTCCTTCGGCGCATTCATTTAACACAACAAGCAGACAGTGGAATGTTGCAAGTAATACAGCCTACATTCAAAAAGTAAATGCGAATGAAGTTTATTTTGAAAAAGAAACTTTAAGTGCACAAGAACACTACAATGAGTATATTTTAACGCGTTTGCGCACTATTTGGGGTTGTGATACAAAGGAGATAGAAAAACGTTTTGGTAAAGATGTGCTTGCTTCATTTGAGAGCATCGTAAAAAAATATCAGAAGTATTTTGACACATCTAAGGGCATCATTACCTTAAACACCGAAGGAAAATTGCGCGCTGATTTTTTGGCATCAGAGTTTTTTTAGAATAAAATTACCACCAAGACACCAGGGCACGGTTTTTTTAGCCAAAGAACCGTGTGTTGGTCGTTCAAAAAATGGGTTTAGAAATACAGGTCGCTTGTTTTCAAACGTAAATACCGCATAACTGCCAATAGCGCACTGATACCGGAGATGATAACGCCAACAATAATAACGCCGGCAAATACCACTAATAAAATATTCTCGTCTTGCAGTTGAAGCAGATCAGGAATAAAACGCGTACTGATCAATAAGAAACCCGCTAAGAGAAATCCTGCTATAAGTCCTGCAATTACACCTTGCCTAATACCTTTCAATAAAAACGGTTTACTTATAAAACCTCTAGTGGCCCCAACCAAATACATGGTACGAATTAAAAAACGTTGCGAATAGATAGATAGGCGAATAGTGTTATTGATAAGCGCGATGGCCACTAGCAATAAAGCACAACTGAAGATGAGAATAAAAAATGCAATTGCTTTAGTGTTCTTATTTAAACTATTGATCATATCTTTTTGGTACACCACTTCTTTTACAAACGGTTTTTGAATGATGATCTTTTCAATATTTTGTAAGGTATCGGTATTGGCGTAATCGGCATTGATCTTTACATCTAAGGCATTCAATAAGGGATTACTGCCAAGAAATGAAATAAAATCTTCTCCTAAATTTTCTTTTAATTGTACAGCGGCTTGCTCTTTGGTGATCAAGCTAACGCTTTTTGCGAATTTAGAACTATTGATCTCTTGGATCAATCCATCAATTTGAGCCCAAGAGGTGGTATCTTTTAAATAAATTTGAAAACCCACATTCTCTTTAAAATGTTTGGTGAGTTTATTGGCATTGATCACAATTAGACCTAAAGCACCCAACATAAAAAGCACAAGGGAAAGACTAATAATAACAGTAACTCCTGATGATCTGATCTTTTTTCGTGCAAGCGCTTCACTCATAGAGCGAAGTTATTTGTATTTGGGCTTGTAAACTGAGGGAAAACGAGGGATTTTGAACAGGAATTTGTTATTAAAGGTTTCTGCCTCTAAATTATAGCGATACTTATTCCCATCTTGAAGAGAATAATAAGGATAATTCCCAAAACAATTCGGTAAACCCCGAACCACTTAAAGCCGTAACGATTTAATACGCCAATAAGGAATTTAATACCAATTAAAGCAACCATAAAAGCCACCACATTTCCAAAAGCAAGTAATTTGATCTCTTCGCTGCTTAATGTTATTCCGTCTTTATAAAAATCCAACATTTTTTTTGCAGTTGCGGCAAACATGGTTGGTACGGCCAGAAAAAATGAGAATTCCGCGGCTAATTGTTTATTTAATTTGAACGCTTTTCCTCCTATGATGGTTGCGCCGCTTCTGCTAACGCCGGGAAACAAAGCAAAACATTGGCAAACCCCAATTTTAAAGGCTGTAAATAAACTGATATCCTCTTCTTTGTGTATTTCTTCTTTATTGAACCACTGGTCGGCAAATAATAATACAATTCCTCCAAGCAAAAGTGCAATAGCCACACCCCAAAGATTTTCGAGAGCCGCATCAATATAATCACCCAATAAAATCCCTGCAATAGCTGCGGGAATAAACGCAACAATAAGTTTAAAATAGAAATTCACGCTCTTAAAAAAACGTTTAAAGTACAGAACGATCACGCTTAGAATAGCGCCAAGTTGAATAGCAATGGTAAATAATTTCACAAAGGGCGTAGGTTCAATTCCTAGCACTGCAGTACCAAGCATCATGTGGCCTGTAGACGAAATGGGAAGAAATTCAGTTAATCCTTCAATAATTGCAATGATGAATGCCTCGAGATAGGTCATAGTTTAGTCCATTGTTCGCACAGCGTGAATGAAATAATCGGTCTCGCCTTGCCAGAAAAGATTTTTGATCACTTGCTTGTAGCTAACTACTACTTTTTTTCCTTGTAATGAATCTAATTTCAAATACGTTTGTTCGTCGCGCACCGAAAATTTAAAAACAGTTGCAGGTAAAATGGCTCCATCACCTTGGTTAATTCCACCAACGATCAATTCACCTTCGCGGGTTTTAAAAATGTAGCCTTTTTTAGAAACTTTAGTAAGAATTCCCGAACGAGTGCCTTCACTGTAGCCCATTCCACAAATTAGATAGAAGATCCAAAAGCAAAAAACAACGATAAGTGTTGTTATAACAAGGAATTTTCTAAATGGTCTTTTTGGAGCGGGAGATGTTTGTATAGTTGGCTCCATGGTATATTATTTTTTAATTTCTTTAGAAACCACGCTTTTGTCCTTCCACATAATGGAAACCAAAACAGCGGCAAAACCTAATAAGCACACAATTGGGGCAATAGTGATACGTTGTGCATCAAAAATAGCAGGATTGAAAACATTTGGGTCTTCACTTCCACCACCCATCATTAAAAAATAGCCGAGCCCTATTAAAATAACTCCAGTGATGAGGATCATGTAATTTTTCTTTGTGAATGTTGCTGTCATACCAAGTAATTGTGGACGTAAATATATGCAAAAAATCATCTGCCGCGGCGGAAAAAGGGCCAAATCTCTTATAATAAATTCATAATTTTTTGTAATATTGTTGTTTATTTCAAATTATGGGAAAAGTTGCTTTAATTACAGGTGTTACAGGTCAGGACGGGGCTTATTTAGCCGAACTTCTATTGTCAAAAGGTTATCATGTGCATGGGATCAAACGCCGCAGCTCATTATTCAATACTGATAGGATCGATCATTTGTATAAAGACCTTCACGAAAAGAATGTGCATTTTAAGTTGCATTATGGAGATCTAACTGATAGCACCAATCTTATCCGCATCATTCAAGAGGTTCAGCCTGATGAGATCTATAATTTGGCAGCACAATCCCATGTAAAAGTTAGTTTTGAAACACCCGAGTACACTGCAAATGCTGATGCTCTTGGTACTTTAAGAATATTAGAGGCAATTCGTATATTAAAATTAGAGAACAAAACCCGCTTTTATCAAGCAGGCACCTCAGAGATGTATGGTTTGGTGCAAGAAATACCTCAAAAAGAAACAACACCATTCTATCCACGTTCGCCTTATGGTGTTGCAAAAGTATATGGCTATTGGATCACAAAAAATTATCGTGAGGCATATGGCATGTACGCATGTAACGGTATCTTATTCAATCACGAGAGCCCCGTTCGTGGAGAAACGTTTGTAACGCGCAAGATCACACGTGCGGTATCTAAAATAAGCTTGGGAATGCAAGATAAATTATTCTTAGGAAATTTAGATGCAGAGCGTGATTGGGGTCATGCACAAGATTATGTGGAAGGTATGTGGTTAATGTTACAACAAAAAGAAGCTGATGATTTTGTTTTGGCTACGGGTGTAAAAATTACTGTAAGAAAATTCATCGAAATGAGTTTTGGAGAAGTTGGAATAACGATCGAATGGAAAGGTAAAGCTGAAGATGAAAAAGGATACAACAAAGCCAATGGAAAATGTTTGGTAGAGATAGATCCTAAGTATTATCGTCCGGCTGAAGTTGAATTATTAGTAGGTGATGCAAGTAAAGCAAAGAAAATATTGGGCTGGTCGCCAAAGCGCACAGTGGAGCAATTATGTAAAGAGATGATGGCTTCAGATCTTGAATTATTCAAGCGCGATAAATATTTAATGGAGGGTGGACATAAAGTGTTAGATCAACACGAGTAATTAAAATGGACATTAATTCTAAGATATACATTGCGGGACATAGAGGAATGGTGGGTTCGGCCATCCATCGCAATTTGCAAAAAAAGGGATTCAAGAATTTTATTTTTAAAACTTCTCAAGAACTTGATCTACGCGATCAAAAACAAGTAGCGCAATTTTTTGAGGAAGAAAAACCGGAGTATGTTTTTATGGCGGCGGCAAAGGTTGGTGGCATCAACGCCAACAATATTTACCGAGCCGAATTTTTGTACGATAATTTGATGATACAAAATAACATCATTCATCAAGCATATCTCAACAAAGTAAAAAAATTATTATTTCTTGGTTCTTCATGTATTTACCCAAAAATGGCACCACAGCCTTTAAAGGAAGAATACTTATTGAGTGGTTATTTGGAAGATACCAATGAACCTTATGCCATTGCAAAGATCACCGGAATAAAAATGTGTGAAAGTTATCACAGGCAATATGGTTGCGATTATATTTCGGTGATGCCAACGAATTTATATGGACCAAATGATAATTACAATTTAAATAACTCGCACGTGTTACCTGCGTTGATACGCAAATTTCATGAGGCCAAAGAAAGTAATGCGCCTTTTGTTGAAATGTGGGGAACCGGAAGTCCTTTGCGTGAATTTTTACATGCCGATGATATGGCTGATGCTTGTGTTTACTTAATGCAAAATTACAAAGGACAAAAGCATGTGAATATTGGAACAGGAGTTGATCTTTCAATAAAGGATCTTGCTTTAATGATCAAAAAAATTGTTGGTTATACAGGAGAGATCAAACACGACTTAAGTAAACCGGATGGCACACCGCGAAAATTAATGGATGTAAGCTTTTTACATTCTTTAGGTTGGAAACACAAGATCGAACTGGAACAAGGTGTTGCCGAAGTATACAAAGATTTTAAAGATAAAAAGGGCGTGAAGGTGTGGTAATAAATTGATTGAGGAATAAACTTTACATATTTTGTTTTTTGATCGTATCTTTTTATTCGCGTGCCCAATTCTATAATTTACCCGGAGAATACGCTTTCTCATTATTAACAGAACGAACATTGGCCGAAAAGGATCCGGAGATACATTCGGGAATGAAGCCTTACATTCAATTCTTATCACCAAAGTATGTTCACTATGCGGATAGTCATCGCATATTTAAATACATCACAGAGGATCCCGCATTAGACGTTACATTTTACAAGCATCTCCTTTCGTTTGAGCCAAAGAAGGAAAATTTTAAGATCCATATTGATCCCATAATTGGTCTGCAAAATGGCAGAGACCTTACAGATACAGTAAGGCCTTATGGTTTTAATAATACAAGAGGAGTGATAGCATCTATCAATATTGGTAAAGACTTTTATGCAGAAAGTATGTTTGTAGAGAATCAAACTCTTTTTCCAGGGTATGTGGCCACTTATGTTACTGCTGCAGGAATTGTACCGGGTCAGGGTCGTTATAAGCCATTCAAGATCTATGCTGCTGATTACGCATTCTCTTCCGGTTTTATTTCTTATAGTCCTTGGAAGAATTTTAATTTTCAATTTGGCCATGGAAAGCATAAGGTCGGTAATGGTTATCGTTCATTGTTACTAAGCGATAACGCATTCAATTATCCATTTCTCAGATTTACACAACAATGGTTCAAAGGAAGATTGCAGTATACAAATATATATGCTGTGTTAATGAATTTAGAGGCTGCTACAAAAAAACCAATTCCAAATGCTGAACGTTTATTTCAAAAAAAGCCTGCTGCGTTTCAGTACTTAAGTATGAATATTTCAAAAACAATTAATCTTTCATTATTTCAAGGAATTGTTTGGCAGGCTGGAGATTCGTTAAATAGGCAAAAAGTAAATTTAATGTATGCCAATCCTCTTATTTTTTCACATGCGGCCTATTATGGAATGAATGATGTGAATAACGTTGTTGTTGGAGCTGATCTAAAGATCAAGATCACCAATAGCATAAATTTTTATTCGCAATTCATGGCTGATGACCTTAGTAATTCAAAATCATTAGGTAATGGATACGGATATCAGATCGGATTCAATTATTTTAACGCTTTAGGAGTAAGGAACCTTTTTTTACAAGCAGAGTTTAATTCTGTGAGTGAAGCCTCTTATATTAGCCCACTTGGCGCTGAAACCAATCAATCTTACTCACATTACAATCAAAACTTGGCATATACTCCAAATAATGGGAATGAAATTATCCTAATGGCCGACCACAAGTACAAACGTTTTTTTGGAAACTTCAAATATCACTTGCAGGCTAAACAATTGAATAAAGCCGATCACACCAATATCAATTTAGTGAACATCAATTTAGGCTATTTGATCAATCCGGCTTATAATTTGAATGTATATCTGGGATATAACTACCGTTTCCAGAAATTTTATAACTTTAATCCATCATTAACATCGTCGTTTGTGTACCTTGGTTTTAAAACGAGCTTGTTTAATGCATATTACGATTTTTAATGTTAGAACTGATCCTAGTATATTTCACTTCTTTAGGTGTTGCACTTTATGCTACTCCTGCATTGATCCGTGTGGCCATCTTGAAACGATTAACGGATGTGCCGGTTGAGGACAGAAAGATCCATAAGCGTTCTATTCCTACAGTTGGCGGTATAATTATTTACGCGGCAACTATGTTCTCTTTTGCCTTATGGTATAAGATCGAGGATGGTATGGAGTATGCGGAGATCTATAGATCAATAGAGGAATTCAAATTGATCATTGCTACAAGTTTGGTTCTATTCTTTGTTGGCGTAAAAGATGACATCATTGGTACTGCAGCTGTAAAAAAATTATTCGCCCATATTTTGGTTGCCCTTATTTTAGTATTGATAGGAAATATTCGTATCACGAGTTTGTACGGCGTGTTTGGCGTTTGGGATATTCCTTATTGGGCAAGCGTTTTCGTTTCATTATTTACCTATGTGGTTGTTGTGAATGCTTTCAATTTAATTGATGGCGTTGATGGATTAGCTGCAGGTGTTGGAATGTTAGCGTGTTGGGCGTTTGGAATATGGTTCATATTTGCAGGGAATTATTCGTTAGCAGCTTTAGCGTTTTCTTTGGCCGGTGCCTTAATGGGATTTTTGGTCTTCAATTTTTCGCCTGCAAAAATCTTTATGGGCGATTCTGGGTCACTCATCATAGGATTATTTGTGTGTATACTGGCTATTAAACTCATCGAATTTCCGGTTGATAAACTTGATAAATTTTGGGTTCACATTTCAAAACCCATGTTTGTTATTGCGGCTATGATCTATCCTTTATTAGATACGCTTCGTGTTTTTATAATTCGAACATTAAAGGGGCAATCGCCATTGGTTGCAGATAAAAATCATATTCATCATCACTTGATACAGAGGGGTTATAGTCATACAAAAACGGTGATTATTATTTATGGATTTACCATTGTAACCATCGGTTTAAGTTTACTCGATTTCTTTATTCCGGATGCTAACATTGGTTTGATCATTTTAGGAGCAATTGCCTTACTTTTCTTATTCTTTGTTTTGATTTTAAATCGAAAGCATGCAAAAGTATCTTAAGAGTTCATTATTTATACTCTTATCTCTATGTGTGTTTAATGTTAACGCACAGAATGACCCAATTGCAAAAAATCTTTTTATCAACTCTGATTTGCAATTAAGTATTGATTATTGGCATATTAAACAGCCCGACTTTAAATTCCATTCGGCATTTAAGCCGTATTTAAGCGGAACCATTTCTAAAATGGCAGATTCGGCAGTTCCCTTTAAGCATTATATGATCCACAACTTTTTTTTGAGTAAAACCTTTAATGATGCTCCTGAAAAGATCAATCAATGGAACCTCCAGGTTCATCCGATCATTGATGCAGTGGCTGCGTTTGATATGCTTGATAATAGGGTTTTGCGTGATGTAATTGGTGGCGCAAATATCAAACTGAGTGGTAATAATGATTTTACCTTTTCAGGCACAGCCTTTGGTGGTAATGTTACAATACCATTTTTTATGGATTCAACCATTAAAACGAGCAAGCTTATCTCGGGCTTAGGACAAGTATATGGAGATAACTCAAAAGGATATCAGGTTTTTGATTATAATGGTTATGTTTCCTACTCACCACACAACAACAAGGTCTTTAATTTTCAATTAGGGCGCGACAGGCATTTTATTGGAGATGGTTATCGTTCCGTATTACTAAGTGATTACGCTAATCCTTATCCTTATTTTAGGATCAATACAAATCTTTGGCATTTTCAATATAATGTTTGGTACACTATGATGAATGACGTTACTAGAGCTAATGGTGTAAAGTCAAATTATCAAAACAAGTTCGCCACATTTCATTATTTAAGTTGGAATATATTGAAAGAGTTAAACATTGGGATTTTTGAAAATGTTGTTTGGCGTGGTAAAGACACTAGTCAAGTGCGCTCATTCGATGTGAATTATTTGAACCCGTTTATATTTTATCGCCCTCAAGAATACGCGGTGGGCTCTCCGGATAATTCATTCATAGGTATAAATGTGAATGCACGCATTGCACGCACTTTAAAATTGTATGGACAACTTGGCTTGGATGAATTTTTTTTAAAAGAGATTCGTGCTCGTAGAGGATGGTGGGCTAATAAGCAGGCTTGGCAGTTGGGTGTAAATTATGTGAATGCCATGAATGTAAAAGGACTTAATGTTCAACTAGAATATAACGAAGTACGTCCATATACTTACACACACGGAATCGTTGCACAAAATTATGCGCATTACGGCATGCCTTTAGCACATCCTTTAGGAGCTAATTTTAGGGAATACTTAGGAATTATTAATTATCGTAAGGATAGATTCCAGTTTAATGTAAAGGGAACTTATGCTTTGGTTGGAAAAGATAGCTTGGGTACAAACAGTAATATGGGTCAAAATATATTTTTAAGTTATACAACAAGGCCTTATGAGTATGGACATAAAACCACACAAGGTGATAAGAATCAAATTTTACAAAGCGATATCAAATTCACCTATTGGATCATTCCAAATATGAATGCGCGTTTTGAATTGGGATATATACAACGAAGTGAAAAAAGTGACGCGGGGTATGTTTTAGAAGAACCTTATATTTACTTTGGTTTCCGAACAAGTTTTTGGAATATGTATAAGGATTAAGCGCTAGCGATCTCCTTTAGAACTTCTAAGCATTTAAGCTCATTAAATCCAGGAATATGAATTCGGTAGTAAGTTAAAATACTATCCAAGAAGTCTGTGCGTTGTGCATTAGAAAGTTTTAAGTGAAGTAGATCTGTAGAAAGTGCTTGATGAAGTAATTCCGAACTGTAAGCATTCAGTCCAATTGGTCCCGGAAATTCTACGCCACAAAATCTTCCTTCTCGGCAATCAAAGTATTTGTTTTCGCTATCATAGTTGTTTACCGGTTCAAAACCAAAATATGGAAGTAGCTCTATTAAAAAGTAATGATGAAAGTTTGCAACCGCTTCACTCATCTCGTCCAATTGCACTAAGCTATACCAAACAAAATCAAATAATTCAGATTGTGCATCTTGTTCTTTTATGGTTTTCGCAAGAACTTCATTAATGAATTGAAGGATATGAAGTTTATGAATATCTTTATGTATTGAAGTGTAAATATGAAGGCAATTCACTTCTGTTAGGATTTGTATTTCCTTATTTTGTTTAAGAATAAACTCCATTTCCACCAAATTCATATTCATTAAGGCAGAAGGTTTTAATTTAGAAGAATTTGATTTTGAGATTCGAGCAAGGCAGGTTACAACGCCATGTTGTTTTGTAAAAAATTTTATGATGCTCTTTTTGTCGGCGTATTTTATACTTTGCAAAACAAGCCCTTTGTCTTTTACCTGCATTTTCACCAAAGATACATGGTATTAATTCATCACCAAAACTTTTGTTACCGCTTTTAGTTCGGCTGTGGTGGTGGCGGCATAAATAATATATACACCAGAGCTAACCCTGTTCCCAGCAAATGTTTTTAGTGGCCACTCAATTCTACCACCTTGAGATTTAGTTTCCCATACAAAGTTACCATACTCATCTGCTATTTTCACAACTGAATTATCTACTAAGCCGGTTATATAAATATTACCACTGTAATTAGGCTTTACTGGATTTGGATATGCATGTATGCCGCTAAAATCATCTTCACCTGTAATGGTCACGTTCTTGTATGATTGAAGTCCTACAGAGGAAGCAATATACACATCGCCTGTTTTGCCGTTCACTTTCAGATCCACGATCTCGTTGGAATATAAGGGGCTATTGTCTGCTGTAAAATGAAATAATTGGCGCTGTCCATCTGAGCTAAAGCAATAAACGCCTCCGGCTTGTGTGCCAACCCATTTGTGATTTGCGGCATCAACATCGATACATGTTACAACTTCGGCCTCCAACAGTAATTCAACATTTCCATCTTGTACTATTTTAATTGGCTCGCCGTCAACCGAACCTCCACTAAGAATAGTACTAGGAGAATTAAATACACGAATCCCAGTGGTAGTTCCTACCCATATTTTTCCATCCAGATCTTCTGCAATTGAAAAAACGGAGTTCGAACCTAGATTACCGCTTCCTGTATTTTTATTGAGAACCTTGTAAGATTGTACTGAATAGTTAGATGTGGATTTGTTGAATTTAGCAACAGTTAAACCTTGGTCGCGTTCATGTAATAACCATATTTGTCCATTCTGATCGCAAAGTACTTTTCTAACAAAACGTGCGGCGCCATCAAATGAGAAATTTTGAAAAGTGCCATTTGTCTTTTTTACACTTAAGTATTTAGAAACATCGCTTACCGCAAACCAAAGGTTGCCGGCATCATCCATATCTTTACCGCTAGTTCTCCACCAGTTAGGTAAAATGGCTTCCATAGCGCCGGTGTTATTTCCATTGTATACTTTAACTACTTCATTATTTTTATATTCTATTAAACCTTGTACCCAGCTCGACGCCCACATTCTGCTAGGATCTTTCTTGTCAAAAAGAACATGACACTGATCTACAATTGAATCAACAGGCAACCCTTCTTTTCTTAAATAACTCCAATCCCCATTTTCATTAAAATTCAATCCTTCTCTTGATCCGTAGGCGCCGCCTCCCGATTCAATAAAAATAGCAGCGGTTATTACTTTACCATTTCTAATATCAATATTGGCAACATTGCTACGATTAAGACCATTGGTTTTAATAAAAGTTGGTTTAAATATAGGGTTACTGCCGGCTGTTTTTATAAGGCCATAGCCAAGATCGGCGATCCAATAATTGAGACCTTTAATAACCGCGTCGCTAGGGTAGGTGGCGTAATTTTCATATTGCGTAACATAAGCATGATTGATCCAATTTTTATCTAAGAATAAACTTCCAAAATTATCTTGGATGCACAATTTTTCGCCTAGATTTTTTATTTTTTTAATATTGTATGGTATCGCGAGGTAAGGAAATTTAACCCAGGTGTTATTGCTGCTGTAGCTATAGATCGTATCCTTTAGATTGATGCTACTTTCTTTGAAGGGTGAATACGAAGCCAGTACCGTATTATTGAATAGAACAACTTGCGAGTAGTAACCTGAAGGGATCCCATTTGTGATCTTCTTCCAGTTTTGGTAATTATTTGGCAATAGTGATCTTTTGCATTTGTATAAACCTAATGGAGTTGCTGCGTAAAATAACGAATCGCTTATCGCAAACTGATAAACCTCAAGGTTTGTACCGTTTGGGCCAATAATATAAGTATCCTTAATTTCAAGTTTTTCTGTGTCAAACAAAGCGATGCCAAAACCACAGGAGATATATGCCATTTTACCATCAAACAGTATCTCATTCACGTTCTTTTTGCCACTAAAGTTTTTTCTGAATAGATCAGGATAGTTAGAAATTGAATTATCTGTGTTTAGAACATCAATGTTTGAGTTATCATACACTACGATCAGACGATTGTTAAAGGGATTATCTCTAATAAATTTAATGCCAACGTCGCTTAAACCTTGAATTTTATTTATCTTTTCAATACTGTTGTCGTCTTCGTCGTAAACAAAAATACTGGAGTAATTAGAAGCATAGATCTTCCCGTTAAAATTGGCCACCGAAATGGCGCTGTTCAAGCCAACATGGTCTTCCCATGTGCCTATTCGTGATTGAGAATAAGCGCCTTCATATAGAAAGAAAACGTAGGTGAAAATAAGGAGTACTCTAAACATGTTCAAATAACGATAAATTTACAATTTTATTGCTTAAAATGCCTCAAAAAAAGTATTTAGAGGGCCATTAACACCATTAGAAATATAAGTGCGATTTTTGCTAATTTTCATTAATAATTCAATAATTTAGCGAACAGATGCAGCTTAAAGAAGAATTAATAAGGGCTACTGGTAAGCTACCTCTGATTGTCTACTATCAAGGCAACTACGAGGATATTCCAACGGAGACCCTCGTTAGTATCATTGAATCGAATGAGAAATCAGTTAATAGGAAAAGTCAACTCCGAAAGGTGATGTTCTTATCAGTAGAAGCGATCCAGAACATTCAGCGCTATAGTGCTCATCAAGGAGGCAAGCACGATTTTTACCTCATTTTTTTTGATGGTGAGTCTTATCAAGTGGTAACACAAAATCTTATTTATAATAAAGATTGCCAAGATCTAAAGAACAGGCTGGATACTTTGATATCAAAAGATCAAACAGAATTAGAAGAATTATATGTTAACCAAATGGATTCCGGCCAAGAAACAGAGAAAGGCGCGGGCTTAGGTTTAATAGAGATCACACGAAAGTCGAATCGATCCATTCAATATGACATAAAGCAACGCGATGAGGAGTATTCACTTTTTAACCTGTATTTTGCAATTCCACTTCAAGTAAAAGAATCAGAAGTATTCGATTTTTCAATGGCCAAAGATCTTCAAGCTAAGCTAAATCAGCTTTCTTCCGGCAATGAAAGTTGTTTTTATTACGGTGGCGATTTTTCTAATAACTTCATTTTTTCTCTATTGAACTTATTGCTTTCAAAAAAGGCAGAGCAACAAAACAATGTGAATAAAAAAGTACATCATATTATCATAGAGCTCACTCAGAATTTAAAGCGACACGCGCACTATGAAAAGCAGATGTCGCAAGGCAAAATGTTCATTGAATGGAAGAACTCTAATGTTGAAATAACAACCTATAATGAAGCGCAAGCGCAAAACGCGAAAGAATTTCAAAAAAAAGTTGTAGATTTAAACAGTTCAAGTAAAGAGCAGCTTCTGAAAAAAAGTAAGGATATTCTATCTGATCTTGAAAGCACAAACGGTCTGGGATTGATCGATATTGCCAATTTGATATACCCGAATAAAATGAATGTTAATTTGAGCAAGGATATGAATGAAATGACCGACGTGCTTTTTAATATTACCATAAATAATGAGTAACGAAACATTATATATTGAAGCTAACGACGACACGCCTATGGTAAAACATGAGGTAGTTGATAACTCAAATGTGATAACAATTAGCGGAGTATCTATGCCTGAAAATACACTTGATTTTTATGTGCCTTTGTTGGAGCAGATCAACCGAATTTGTTCAGGTACTAAAGGAAATAAATTGGTTTTTAATTTGGAGTATATGAATTCCATGTCGAACAAACAGGTGCTTAAATTAATTAGTTCCATATATAAAAACGACCCTGAATTGAAAGTTATTTGGTATTATTCAAAAGACGATGATCTAATTAAAATGAAAGGAGAAGAAATGATGTCTATACTTGATGGCGTTAATTTCTCTATTACAGTATTAGCTACACTTTAAAGCCTACCACCAACACATCGTCGGTTTGTTCTTTTGCGCCCTTCCAATTCGTAAATTCTTCATGCAAATCCTTATCCGCTAAGGTGAGTTCTGGTTTAGCAGATATCTTTGATAATAAATTCTCAAATCTTCGAAGATTATATTTTTCAGGTTTCACACTATCGCCCTTAAATTGATCGCAATAGCCATCACTCATTAAATAAAAGCAATCGTTAGTTTTATAATCAATGATCACGTCCTCATATTTAGGCTGTAGATCATTTTAACAGGACGATGAATTACAGGTAAATAATTCAAGATCTCACCATTGGAATATTTATAGATGCCACTACCATTTGATGCAAAAGCAGCCCTCTTCTCACTTTCTTTAAAACACATCACGGTTAGTTCGATACCATATTCCGTTAATTTTTGAGTAGAGAACGCTAGGTTTAATTCATTATTAAGTTCATTGATGATAACACTTGGCGAGCTGAGTTTTTTTCTTTCTATAAGTTCTTCAATAATGCCATGTCCTAAAACAGTTAAAAGTGCTCCGGGAACACCATGACCGGTGCAATCAGCCGAGATGATGACTTTTACTCCATTTGTTTCTCCAAACCAATAGAAATCGCCCGACAAGATATCTTTTGGCTGATAATACACAAAGGAATTTGAGAACAACTTCTTTATCTCCTCTTTATTCATTAAAAGATTAGATTGTATCACTGAAGCATACTTGATACTGCTGATCAAACGATCGTTGAACTTCCCTATCTCCGTATTTTTTTCGGTGAGCGCTTTGTTGAATTTCCGTTTTTGAACAATGAAATAATACATTAAACCAAGCAGAAGAACGGCGATCACTATCATGGCGATCATGAACACGATCAATTTTTGAGCTTGCCCTAATTCTTTTTCTTGTACCTTTAAATATTTTTCTTTTAATTCTAATTGCATTCGGCATTTTTTATTTGATTCAACAACATTTCATATTGAGGATCTTGAACGTTGTATGTGCTTAACAATTGCTTTGATAGTTCTATCTGTTTTTTAATATCTTCCTGAGAAACTGAATCAGATAAGGATCTGTTCAATGAACTAATTAGGTCGTTAGAATGTTTGATGATCGATGAATCTTGCTTCGAGGATCTTTTAACTGATGACTCATCAACTAAATTTTTCTTTTCAGATAAATATTTTGAGCTGTTCTTTTGAAAATTTCCGGAAACGATATTTTGCTTTGAACTATTATTTACCTCTACCGCCTTTACAAATAATATTTTGTTGGATTGCATAACATCCTGATTTGCATTCTTGCGGTTTAAGTCGGGCGTACTAAAAAATAGAGCGCCATTGTCGCTAATGGAAAGTGTTCCAAAATCATTTACTGATCTATCATCTTTTCGCATTATAAAGGATATAAGAGAAAAAATGGTCTTATTACCTGCGTCTTGGTAGTTGATCTTTAAACCTAATGTTGAATAACCATCTTTAGAAATAGTAACAATATATTCGCCTGGCTTAGGAAGAGAAAAGGTGTACGCGCCTGTTAGGTCAGAGTAAATTATAAGATCGGTATCAATGCCCTTCACATTTATTTCAACACCATTGATAGGCCCTTCAAAACCTAAGTTCTTACTCGCCTTTTTTAGAAGCATTACCTTCTCTCCAAAAAAACCGTAAATGGTGCCTGAAAAAGCTAAGTTTTGCGCATTACCTAGTAAGTTAGATAAAAATAATAGCGATATAATTGTTAGTTTTCTCATGCAGAGCTCAGAGGTAAAAGTATACAACTTAAAGTTGAGATACAAGATATTGGTACCTATGAATATTCTTTCCGTATAAAGATTTCAATGAATAATCGAATAATGCAATTTATGCGATTCATGGCAGTGTTGAAGGTGTATTGCCCTTGTCGTGATCGGTTCGATTAACCGATATTTAACTTTGATACACCAACAGGGGCAAAAATTTGAGAAGCTATAGAAATTAAATTTAAGAAGTGACCCCGAGAGGACTCGAACCTCCAACCAACAGAACCGGAATCTGTCATTCTATCCATTGAACTACGGGGCCAATTATCACAAAAGTACCATTTTATTTAAAAAACTTACCTTTTATGTATTTTTAACTGTAACCATATTTTCGTTTTTGTATTATTGTGACCTTGATGAGGCCAAGATCCCTATTTATTCTATTTCTGATGTTTGGTTATTTATCAAGCGCTCAAAAACTATCCTTTAAGGGCTCTGTGATGGATACGGCTTCTAAAAAGCCACTTCAAAATGCAGTAGTAATAGCCACAAAACTTTCGGATTCAACTTTAATTGACTTTACACGCACCAACGATCAAGGTTTTTTTGAGATCAAAGAGTTGCCCATTGATACATATAAAGTAGTTATTTCTTATAAAAAATTTGGCGACAAGATCATGTACGTTATTGGTACAGCCAAAAGCTTTGAATTTAATTTTGATAAAATAATCATGCCTCCAAAAAGCGTGGATCTGGATGAAGTAACCATTTTTGCATATAAGGACCCTGTGTATTACAAAGGTGATACATTAATTTATACAGCTGATAGTTTTAAAGTAAAACCAAATGCAACCGTTGAAGATCTTTTGCGAAGATTACCCGGAGTTAAAGTTGACGCCAAAGGAAAAATAACAGCCCAAGGAAAAGAGGTAAGTAAAGTTTTAGTGGATGGTGATGAGTTTTTTGGATCTGATCCAACTATGGCCACAAAAAATTTAGCTGCAAACGCCGTGGAGTCTGTTCAAGTTTATGAAAAAAAGGATGAGAACGCTAGCGCAGATAATACCACTGATGAAACTATCAAAGTGATGAATTTGAAATTAAAAGATGATGCCAAAAAAGGCTATTTCGGAAAAGTTTCGGCAGCAGGAGGTTCTGACTTTCAAAAAGATCAAAAACCATTTTATGAAGGAGACCTGCTTGTGAATAAATTCAGAAACAAACAAAAGATCTCTTTATTTGCTTTAGGTTCTAACACACCAAAAACGGGTTTTGGTTGGAGCGATATTGATAAATATGGATTAGATAATGAACGTGATTGGAATTACGATGAAGAAACAAATAACTGGACCTCCAATAACGACCAAAATCCAGGCATTCCACAAACTTTAAATACCGGTATTTACTATAGTGATAGATTAAGTAAAAAAACTAAGATCAACTCTAATTATTCGTATAAGAACAATTTAGTAGTAACCGAAAGCGAGCAAAATAGCCAGTATTTTTTAGCAGATACAAATTATACAACTAACAATTACAATAAGAATACTGAAAGAAACCAAGGCCATGTAGTTAATATTAATCTAGAGCATAACCTCGATTCTTTAACAAAGCTCACGATCACACCAAAATTAAATTACAAGCAAAAGAGCGCGGAGTATATAACTGATAATAATTTTGAAACCTCGGAAGGCATCATATCACGAGAAACAAAGAATACTAATACAACCAATTCGTCGAGTTATGACCTAAGTTCCGGTATAAGACTTACAAGGAATTTTAAAAAGAAGGATCGATTTTTGAATCTTTACTATTATATAGACAAAGGCGCTAACGAAGGCAATGGTCAATTAAACACCTTGAATTCGTTTTATACCAGTACCATCACGGGTATTGGAAATATAGATCAGAGAAAAGAAACTAATTCAAGTAATGTTACGCATCAGGCAAGTGTAAGTTATTTTGAGCCATTCACTAAAAAAATAAAAGCTGAAGTAACCTACGAATTTATTTACAATGCCAATGAACAATCTAAAGTGTCGTTGAATAAGATCAATAATGATTACTCATTGCTTGATTCGGTATTTTCCAATGATTTCAACAACACTAAAATTGTTAATCAAGCAAAGCTGCGTTTGATCTATGAGATCAAGAAGTACCGTTTTGTGATCGGCACAAGAGCTCGTCAGGTAAATCTATCCAACACTAACAATTATACCGGAAATATATTTAAACTTTCGGTTAATAATATTTTACCCTTTGTGAATTACAATTATAATTTTAGTCAAAACATGCGCTTGTATGTTAATTATAATACAAATTCACAGCAACCAAACATCAATCAGCTGCAGCCACTTCCCAATAACGCTAATCAAAATTTTATTACGCTGGGAAATCCTAATCTGGTTCCAACATTTCAACATCAATTCAACCTTAACTTTAATTCCTATAAACCAATTTCAGGTAAATACATATGGCTTGGTGGAAATTATAATATCACCCAAAATGCGTTCTCAAGTAATTTAAGGTATGATTCCATCGGAAGATCTATTTCCACGGCAACTAATATGAACGGAAACTATAACGGATCGGCATGGTTGGGTGCAAGTTGGCCAACGCTAAAACGTCAATTGATCTTTAGCGCTAATGGAAATTCAAACTTCTTTAGTAATAATAATATCATTAACAACGTGGTGAATACAACTAAGAATACTTCTTTTAATGGCGGAGGCGACATCACCATTGACCTTGAGAAATTTTATTTTAATGTGGGAGGAAGTTACGAGTATAATATCCCTTACTCCACTATCAATGATCAAAATAATAAACCATACACGGCACAGCAATATAATGGAAGTGTACGAATTGAGCTGAAGAAAAAATTCTTTATCGAATCGGATGTAAATTATAATGTAAATAGTCGCAGAACAAATGGCTATAACATAAATTATTTCATAGTGAACGGCTCTGTTACAAAGAACTTTGGAAAGTTAGAGAATTTTGTTGTTGCCATAAAAGCATTCGACATCTTTAATCAAAACATCATGGCTAACAGACAAGTGTATAATAATATTATTACGGATACAAAAACAAAGATCATATCGCGTTATTTCTTATTGAATCTAGTATATAAATTTAATAGTCAAAAAACGAAAGACGAAGGTGAGTATGATTAAAAGATCTTATCATATTATTATTTTAATACTGTGCGTGAGTTTTACAACCGCACAGATCTCATTTGGTAAGGTTACCTACGAACGTAAAACAAATCTTTATAAGCGCCTTAAGCATTGGGAAGATGTGAAAGAGTGGGTGAAGGAAGCCGACAAAGTAAAAATAGATGAGTTTGAATTATCTTTCAACGATTCGGCATCGTGTTTTAAACCTGTTGAAAGTGAATACCGCGATAATTTTGAATGGGCTACTTCGCTTAATACAACGTACCAAAACAAAGCCAATGATTCTAAAGTTACTTTCAAAAAAATATGGGGAGAGGAATTCATGCTCAAAGATTCATTATCAAAACGAAAATGGAAGATTACGGATGGACAAAGAACCATTGCCGGATTTATTTGTCGTAAAGCCATTTGGGTAGAGAATGACAGCAGTAGGGTATATGCTTGGTATGCCGACGAAATTATTCCTGGTTTTGGCCCAGAGAGTTTTAATGGTTTACCGGGATTAATATTGGGTCTTGCCTCTGAGGATGGAGGCACAATTTATTTTGCTAAGAAAGTTGAGATCGTACAACCTAAAGCAGAGGTATTTCAATTACCGAAAACAAAGAAAAAACCAATGGCCACAGCAGAATTCAAAGCACAATTAGTTAAGCAATACGGCAAAGAAAAGTGGGGCAAAGCAATGTTGTTGAATAATTTTGGAGGCGTGAACTAAGCTTAGTGGATTCCTGTACTGTAACTCTCCCTCTTCATAGGGTTGATAGTTAAGATAGGAATGTTACTGATGTCAACCATTTTTTCCGACATGGTTCCGCCAAACATCTCACCTAAACTTTTATCTTTCTTGTTCATTTGAATGATAAGGTCACAGTCGTTTTTATTAGCGTAATCAACTATCGCTTCGGCAACATCATTTGCAGGAATAGATTTATTGGTACAATTAACACCTTTTTCCTTAATGAACTTTTTTACCTGTTGAAGGTATGGAAGTAATTTATTTTCGTATTTATGATCGCTTGGAGGGAATACCGAAACGATACGAAGATCTGCCTTGTAATAATTTGCTAATTGAACAGCAATACCAACTTTTTCGCGACTTTCGGGACTAAGGTCAAATGGAAGAATGATGTTCTTACAATCTAAACGCCCGGTAGTTGATCTAATGGTGATCACAGGACAAGGTGATTTTTTAATGAACTTACTTGCCTGATTACTTCCCATAAAACTTCTAAATCGTACATGAGTATCTAATCCAACAACAATAAGCATACACTGTAATTCCTCAGCTTTTTTGTCGGTTGTATCGTAAATATCGCCTTCAAAATTTAAGGTTTCTACCGGTAATCCGCTTTCTTTGATGATCTCAGCTTTTAGGCTTTCAAGTTCAGCCGCATGATTAGAGCTGCCTGGCTTGTAAACATGCATAATAATAAGCTTCGACTTTGTTAATCTGGCAATGTTAAAGGAATGTCTGATAGCAACTAATGACTGTTTTGAAAAGTCGATAGGTATTAAAATAGAGCTATTTTCCTTTAATAACATAGTGTGATTTTGCCTCTAAATTACGTAAAAAAGGCATAGAATAAAAAATTTAGCCCATTAAGGTCAAAATATTACCGACAAACGAATGTTAATTGGAAAATGAACCCGAATATTTAACTAATTGATCAAAAACCATCTTAAAAAGCAATAAATCGGTCAAAAATGCACAAATTTAGGCTAAAACACAGAAAATCAATAAAGTAATATTTTCGAATACCCTGTTCTGTCTAACGCACCAATTATTCCAGCTTTATAAGCTTTTGCCTCAAAATAGCTTTTGATGTGGTTAACTCTACCACATAAACTCCAACGGGCAGCGTGCTGATATTTAATTCGATCTTTTGATCATTAGTTGAAACTATCTTATGCGAATAACTAAGTTTTCCATTTA
>Ga0068876_10000200_pt1 | contig 46786 bp, 36 predicted proteins | sample NOAtaG_6_FD_66442 | JGI IMG/M metagenome (GOLD analysis project Ga0068876, IMG submission 66442) | Freshwater lake microbial communities from Lake Erie, under a cyanobacterial bloom - NOAA_Erie_Diel5S_2200h metaG | ecosystem: Environmental > Aquatic > Freshwater > Lake | place: USA: Ohio, Lake...
CCACCGGCGACCAATTCCTGAGAAATGTGGAGGTGCCCGTAACGCCGGTAATCAACGGCAACGACATCGAGCTATTTCTGGACTACGACTTGAGGGAGTGGGTACGCGGCATCAATTTGGCGACTGCCGGAATCGACCACAGCGACGGTCCCGCTTCTTTGGCATTGATGGACAACATCGTGACCTATCAAGTGTTCCGATCCTCGGGCACCACTTCCAATGATGAGGTTCAGCCTGTCCAAGGTGCTTCTTTGTACTTCAACCACATCGAGGCGGAACGTCCGATTGTGCATTTTGAGGGAGATGCCGCCAAGGGTGAGGTGCATTTGCAGGTTGTAGACATGGGTGGAAGGTTAGTTTACCAATCCCCGGCCCAACCAGTTCAAGGGAAGGCCCGGGTTGAAGCACGCTTGGCGAAAGGGATTTACACCTGCAATTTGGTCCAACAAGGTCAAATCACAATCAGCAAGAAATTCCAAGTATTCTGATGGCGATTCGGCCGATTCGGATTACCACCTTTGGAAACGTGGCAATTGCGCTTTCTTTGCCTCTCCTGTTTGCCGTTTCTGTTTTCACGAATCCTTCACTCGGCAGGTCCGACCACTTCCCGCCTGTGCGGCATCCCGCTGACAATGTCCCGACCGAAGCCCGAGTGGAATTGGGAAGAAAGTTGTTTTTCGACCCAGTTTTGAGTTTGGATTCCACCATTTCTTGTGGTTCTTGCCACCTGCCGAAATTGGCATTTTCCGACTCCGTGAGTGTCAGTCCCGGTGTGGAGGGCCGCTTGGCCATCCGTAATGCCCCTCCCCTGTTCAATGTGGGATATCGGGATGCTTTCCTACGTGATGGTACAGTTCCCACATTGGAAATGCAGGCATTGGTCCCCATCCAAGAGCATGCCGAAATGGCTTTCAACTTGGTGGACGCAGCGCTAAGATTGGAACAGGACAAAACCTACCGGCATTTGAGCCGATTGGCCTACGACAGAGAGCCAGACCCGTTCGTCATCACCCGCGCTTTGGGTGTTTATCAGCGGTCGTTGGTGAGCCAGGACTCCGAATGGGATCGGTATGTGGAAGGAACAGCAAAACTGAGTCCAAAAAGTAAAAAAGGGCTTAAAGCTTTCGAAAAAGCTGGATGTGCCCGATGCCATGATGGAGACCATTTCAGCAACTTTGAAACCCATAATATTGGCTTGGCCTCTTATGCTTTGGATTCCGGCTTGGCGAGACTCACCACCCTGAGGGAGGACGTTGGCATGTTTTTAACACCCACGCTGCGGAACCTGGTCTTCACGGCTCCCTACATGCACGATGGCAGCATGGCGACGCTCATGGAAGTGGTCGAACACTACGACAAAGGTGGGAATCCGCACCGAAACCTCGATCCTCGAATTGGCAAATTGGAACTTAACCGACGTCAAAAGGAACATCTACTTCATTTTCTGACGGAAACATTGCGGGACGACTCCTTCGTGGAGCGCCATCGATCAGATCCCACGAGGCCCTTGCCGGGCAACCTTTTGCCACAACCTTGAGTTTGGAAACCGAAAGGAGCAAAAAAAGTCGCCCGCCAAAGCAAAAGACACTTGACGGGCGACAAAACTGGATATGAAAAAGTTCAAGAATTCAAGGCTTTCTTGTAAAGCAAAAGGAAATCGTGGACCGTCAGGGCACCCAAAGAGTCATTGACATGTACCCAAACCTGCTTGGATTCCAAGTTGTATTCAAACGGAGCCAAAGGACGTTCCCAACATCCCACATCTTTGACCATCACTCCCCGACCATGCTTGCCGAGATTGGTGGTTTTTTGAACAACAAACGTGTATTGCGAACCACAGCGGCTGAATTGCTCCTCAAGGTCTATTTTGAAGATGTCCAACTCTTCCATGGGGCGTAGCACTTCTTCTTGAAGGAATGCCTCGAGTTGTTCGGGCACTTCCGAATCGTAGCGGTAGATTTTGTCCATGGCATAGAAGGTGTCCTGCATGGCACCCACGAACTCATCCGATTCCCAGATTTTGAATTCCTTTACGAAAGAGGCTTGGACTTTGGTCCCCATTTTGTCCAACCGAACAATGGCAGGCGCTTCGAGGCCGGCGGTTTCTGCTTCGGAACCACCTTCAGATTGAAGAGCATGAGAATTCGTTTGATTGGTGGGCGTATTCAAGCCCAACGCCTTGTCGGCAACCAATACCACCAAGGGCAAAACAAACAGGGCGATGAGGATTCTCTTTTTCATGGCTTAGAAGGTTTTGAAAGGTTTCTTTCCTTCTAAACGTAAGCAATCGAAAAAGGGTACAATCCAATCAAATATTTTTTGAAAAAAATCTCAGCAGGATTTCAGCCACAATCAAATTGGGTATCCAACTGATCCAAGCCGAACTTGCTTCTACCCAGGCGGCATCGAAATGGAGGAATTGGGTCGAACCAAACACCCAAGCCCTGAGCGTGACGGCGGCAAAAGTCAGCGCGAAGCTCCTCGTCATCCAATCCCTATGAGCCATAACGTCACGATTCCTGATGGTGTCGTATGCCATGAAGGTGGACCATAACCAAAGGGAAGCCATGAGCGTGAATCCAAGCATTCCGACCCACCCGCCTTCGGCATAAAACGCCATGAACAGGCCTGATGGACCAGCCACAAACAGAATCCCGGCAACGTAAATCTTGCCTAAAACGCGATGCAACGACAGGTATCGCCTTCTGAAACGGGGGATGAACTGCCAAGGTCCTGTGAGCAAGGCCAATAATCCCCCACTGATGTGGATGTAAAAGGCTGTCATCCAAAAAGGGTTGGAAATCAATTCCTGCTTGCGAAGCAAAAAGTTGCAATCGGTACAGAATGAATAATATCCTAAGGTGATGCCGGACAAAAAAACTGACGCCAAAAGCATCAGCAGCCAAATCAAACCAAAGCTGTATTGTACCGGTCTCATGTTCGTGAAAGAGATGAAAATGAATTCAAATCCAATTTCGCAAAACTTGTCTCAATACGAGAAAAGAAGTGCAAGGTCCAAATTCGTCCCCCACCCCAAGAAATGCAACTCAAACAAACTCCGCACCAACGGGTTTTCAATTAATGGTTATTTTTAAGTTATGCTGAAAACAATCCTGATTTTGATCGTGACCTTGGTGGTGGTGCCCATCACCAGTTATTATTTCGACGAGCCCTTGAGCGAACAACAGTGGCATCTGCTTCAAGTTGCTGGGTACATCTATTTGGGCGTAGCGCTGAGTTGTTTCGTTTTGGCTGAAATCACCAAAAACTGCAGCCAAGTAGATAAAATTTGGTCCATTGTCCCGATTGCCTACGTTTGGTGGTTTGCCTTTGCCACAGGATGGGCCGACCGTCCAGTCATTATGGCCGTGATGGTGACGCTTTGGGGAATTCGACTGACATACAATTTCGCTCGAAGGGGGGCTTACACATGGCGTTTTTGGGAAGGCGAAGAGGACTACCGATGGGAGGTTTTGCGCCAAAAGCCCATGTTTGCCCAGCCTTGGAAGTGGACTTTATTCAATTTGTTTTTCATATCCCTGTACCAAAACGGGCTGATTTTATTGTTCTGTCTACCTATTTTGATTGCCTGTGGCTCCAACACCGCGCCATTGGGCAGCTGGGATTTTTTGCTGGCCGGCTTGATGTTGGCTTTGTTGGTAGTCGAAACCATTGCGGACCAACAACAATGGAACTATCAAAACGAAAAGCACAGACGTATCGCCCAAGGCTTGCCCCTTGAGGAGCCTTATTCCAAAGGGTTTGTACACTCTGGCTTGTGGCGTTGGGTGCGGCACCCCAATTACGCCGCAGAGCAGGCCATTTGGGTTGTGTTTTATTTCTTTTCAGTGGCGGCTACTGGTCGATGGCTGAATTGGAGCGCAACCGGAGCCCTTCTATTGTTGGTGCTATTCCAAGGCAGTTCAGATTTCAGCGAGGAGATTTCTGCTTCCAAATATCCTGCATACAAGGAGTATCAATCCAAGGTGGGGCGATTCCTTCCTCGTTTTTGGTAATTGTTCCAAGGTGGGAATGGGTTGTTTGGAAGGCTGAAAAACAAGAACTTGGTTTGAAATTTCCAAATCCATGAAAACCCGTCACTTCGCCATTCTGTTGTCTTTCTGCTTTTTGATGGCCTCCGCTTGCGCCATTTGGGCACAAACCACGGTTCAAACCCTCAACTTCGGCGGCGTTACGCGCAGTTACCGTCTTCACCTACCCCCCACTTACAATGGAAGCACTCCTGTACCCTTGGTTTTTAACCTTCATGGGTACACTTCCAATGCCATGGAGCAGGAACTTTACAGCAACATGAACGCAGTATCCGACACGGCAAACTTCATCGTTTGCTACCCGGACGGGCTCAACAATTCATGGAATTCGGGATTTTCGGCACCCTATTATGGCGGAGTTGACGATGTGGGTTACATTTCCGCCCTCATAGACCACCTTGGCTACCAGTACAACATCGATTTGCGACGGGTTTACAGCTGCGGGATGAGCAACGGCGGATTCATGAGTTTCCGTTTGGCTTGTGATTTGGAATCCAGAATAGCAGCGGTGGCGTCGGTGACCGGAACGATGACAAGCCTTCAAGCCAACAATTGCAACCTGGCACGCCCTGTTCCTGTCCTTCAAATTCATGGAACTGCAGATGCAACTGTGCCCTACCTAGGCGCAACCGGGTGGCTTTCGGTGGACAGTGTTTGCAGTTTTTGGAGACAACAAAATGGATGCATTTCACCTACTTTGGTAGACTCCATGCCTGATTTGGTCAATGAAGGGTCAACGGTGGTGAGGTATTGGAACACCGAGTGTGCTGACTCGACCGAAGTCCTGCATTTCAAAGTTGAAAATGGCGGACATACCTGGCCTGGTGCGTTTCCCGTTTCCACCTTAGGCAATACCAACCAAGACATCAAGGCCAGCACTGAAATTTGGCATTTTTTCCTCCGCCATGAGCATCCTGCTCCATTGGCCCTTTCCGCGGAAGCCGGCGAGGATTTGAAAATGGACTTGTTTCCCAATCCGGGTTCGACAGGATGGACCTTGTCAGGGGGTGATTTTGAGGTAAAAGCAAGGGTTCATGACCTTCATGGTCGTGTTTTGGGAGAAGTCACAAGTCTACTTCCGCTGTCGTTTGAAATGCAGGGAGCAACGCCGGGTGTCTATTTCATTGAGGTCATTTCCGACCAAGGCACCCAAGTGTTGAAATGGATGAAGCGCTGATTTCGACAGAATCATTCCGATTGGGCGACATTTGAAAATACGACCTTGATTCCGCTTATTTTCAGTAAATTGAGAAGGAACTCTCGTCAATTCTGCACCCATGACCCAAGTCCTGAAAATCGCTCAACTGATCCTGCTGACCTTCATCATTGTCGGCTGCGAATCCGGTGGGGGCAACGCTGATGCGGAGGCTTTTTGTGATTGCTTCGGCAAACTCAGAGCCGGGGTAGATGACACCATTTGTGACCGCGAAATGGACAAACTGGAATCCGCATTCCTTTCTGACCAAGAACGGTACGAGGACTTCCGAAAAGCAACCAACAAAACCTGCCCGGAGGCGAAGGAAATTGTCATCGAAATGGGTCCATTACCACATCCGAATCCCAAACAGTGAAGCCATGCAAGAAATCATCTGTACGGAGTCTTTGATCGCGTTTGCAAACCTTCAACTGGAGGATTCGGGCAGTTTGCAAGAGGGGTGGGCATGTGAAATTGTGGACAGTGGAGAAGAAAAATGGATTTGCTTCCTGCACCTTCCGACCCAATATTTCACGCTTGCAGGGCCATTTTCAGACAAAGGGGACATCAATCTTAGGCAAATGTTCGCCTCATCGTTGGACAAGGCGTTGGAGACGGACGGATTCGAAGATTACAGGATATCCGACATCACAGGGCGCTTCCGTGACATGGGACTGCACTCGGGTCCACTTTCGGCCCAGCACCTGAAAATCTTGACATCCCTAACCAAATCATTTTTGGCCTATGCCAAAGCGGTTGGCCCAACCTTGGATGCCGATGAGTTTGCGGTGCAAATCAGGAATGCACCCGGGGTTCAATTGGCCGCCATCACGCCCCGCAACACCTTCGCGCTTTGGGCTGAAAGCACATCCATGGACGATTGAGTCATCCCTGATCAAACCAAAAGGGCCAACAAGGATGCCCGTGAAGGGGATTTGCCTATATTAGCGGCCATAAATCGCAAAACGCATGATCTATCAATTCAAAATCACGCTCAAAGGTGTTTCTCCTGCCATTTGGCGTGAAATCCAGGTGGACTCCACCATGTTTTTGGACGAACTGCATTTCATTTTCCAAACAGCCATGCTTTGGTCTGCAGAATTTGGATATGCCTTCGATATCGATGGAAAATCTTACGGTGAATCGGATGAGGATGAGCCTACAGAGGACCTTTTGGACGCACCCGAATTCCAAATTGAAGAGGTCTTCAAAAAGGCTGGCCAAACGGCAGCCTACCGCTATGACGAGTGGGAGTTCGAAGTGGCCCTCACCAAAACCATGGAACCCGCGGAAGGTGTCGAATACCCCGTCTGTACCGATGGAGCCCGAAACAGCCCCTTCGAGGAATGCGGAAATCCCGATGGATATGCTGCATTTTTGGAATTACTCCAAGACACAGGAAACCCTGAGCGTGCCCAATTGATCGAAGACATCGGGGGAGAATTTGACCCGGATGCATTCGATGCAGAGGACATCAATGAGGAGTTTTCAGATCCCGACAACTGGGAAGGCGAAGAGGAAGACGATGAAGATTGATTTCCTTACTAGCTGATTGAACATCATTCAACCGCAAGCATGTCCTTTGAAAACAATCAGGGAATGATTGCGGTTTTTTCATTCGAGGGTAAACATCATGCAGTCTAGCTTATCTTTTGCAGCAGAAATTCAATCCGGAATTCCCGAAATTTTGCCGGCTCCCCGACCACTCCGAGAGGATGTACCTCACCCCAAAGGCAGAAAACACGATTTGGACCGGAGGGGAATCAAATTGGCTCTCAAAAACGCTTTGCGTTATTTCGACCCCATCCACCATGCCCTATTGGCGCCTGAATTTTTGGATGAATTGAACCGCTTTGGCAGGATTTACATGTACCGCCTCAGACCCGAGCATCCCATCCGCGCCAGAGCCATCCAAGAATACCCGGCCAAGTCCAAGCAAGCCGCTGCAATCATGCTGATGATTCAGAACAACCTAGACCCAGCAGTGGCTCAATTCCCAGAAGAACTCATTACCTACGGAGGAAACGGTGCTGTATTTCAGAATTGGGCACAATATCGTCTCACCATGCGGTATTTGTCGGAAATGACGGATGAGCAAACATTGGTGATGTATTCAGGTCATCCGATGGGATTGTTTCCATCCCATTCCATGGCCCCCCGCGTGGTGGTTACCAACGGCATGATGATTCCCAACTATTCCAAACCGGAATGGTACGACAAATACAATGCCTTAGGCGTGACCCAATACGGTCAAATGACAGCCGGTTCCTACATGTACATCGGTCCTCAAGGAATTGTCCACGGCACCACGATCACATTGCTGAATGCAGGCCGCCGATTCAAGCCGGGCAGCGACCGTTTGGCAGGTATGCTGTATGTGACAAGTGGATTGGGAGGAATGAGTGGGGCCCAGCCCAAAGCGGCCGTGATTGCAGGAGCCGTCGGGGTGGTTGCGGAAATAAATCCGGCTGCTGCTCACAAACGGTTGAATCAAGGCTGGTTGGATGAATTGTACACAGATTTGGATGCATTGATACCCCGAATCAGGGCTGCCAAATCGAACCAAGAGGCCGTTTCCTTAGGGTATTTGGGAAACATCGTGGATTTGTGGGAGCGCCTTCTACGGGATGGGGTCGAGGTCGAATTGGGATCCGACCAGACTTCCTTGCACAATCCTTATGGGGGTGGATACTACCCGGTAGGCCTGACATTCGATGAGAGTGAGCGCATGATGCGGGAACAGCCCGATTCGTTCAAAAAGCATGTTCAAGACAGCTTGCGCAGGCACGCTTCCGTGGTGATGGCCATGACAGAAAAGGGCATGTATTTCTGGGATTATGGGAACGCCTTTTTATTGGAAGCCAGCCGGGCAGGAGCCCCAATCACCAACACCGACGGGACCTTCATCTACCCATCCTACGTGGAGGACATCATGGGCCCCCTTTGTTTCGATTACGGGTTCGGACCTTTTAGGTGGGTTTGTGCATCCGGCAGGCCTGAGGACCTGCGAACGACCGATCGCATTGCCGCCAAAGTTTTGGAACGGTTGTCGCAAGGAGCCCCGGAAGACATACGACTTCAACTTGCTGACAACCTCCATTGGATCAAGGAAGCCGAAAAGAACAACATGGTAGTAGGGTCCCAGGCGAGGATTTTATACGCCGACAGCCAAGGTCGAATTGAAATTGCCAAGGCCTTCAATGATGCCATCCGCAGTGGGGAAATTTCCGCTCCCGTGGTATTGGGCAGGGACCATCACGATGTATCGGGCACCGACTCTCCCTACCGCGAAACGGCGAATATTTACGATGGGTCCTCCATCACGGCCGACATGGCTGTGCACAATTTCGTGGGGGATGCCTTCAGGGGTGCCACATGGGTAAGTTTGCACAATGGCGGTGGCGTAGGCTGGGGAGAAGTCATGAACGGCGGATTCGGAATGGTATTGGATGGAAGCACGGAGTGCGAGGGCAAACTTCGCTCAATGTTGCTTTGGGACGTGAACAATGGGATTGCAAGACGAAATTGGGCCCGCAATAAGGAGGCCATGACCGCCATTCAACGAGAAATGGAAAGGACACCAGGATTGAAAGTCACCATCCCCTATTTGGCAGACAACGAAATGTTGGAAGACATGCTCGGTGCATGAAATCCAGCATCCAAATGACAACCCGACCAATAAGTCCCATGTGAAAACGCAGCGGTGGAGACATGTCTCGTTTCCCACCAAGACCCGTCCTTCACTTTAGACTCTGGCACAGAAAACTTCCTTTGGGCCATTAAAATCCTCATTGCAGTGGGTTTGAAATCCAAAGGTGCTGGTGCGGCGAACCAATTGTTTCTTGCCCTTCCACTCCAGACGGCCTCCAACAGCTTGTCCGTCCAACAGGATTTATTGCCTTCTAGATGATGGAAGCAAAGTGATTCTGAATAGGGAGTTTTGTAGGAAAGAAAATGGACTTGCCGCGCCAAACGGCTGGAAAGTGGGGCTTCAAAACCTTTCAAGGCCGAGAAATCCTGCCGAAACCTCAGTGGAAAATAATGACCCGAACCGGCGGAATCGCTTTGAAATATTTCCAATTGAAAACACACGGGGATGTCGCTGCCCTTCCTGAACCCATAGGGATTCACAAGCCTTAAATTGCTGCTCAGCCGAAGTGGTGCCAACAAGGCGGATTTCAGAGGGCTACCGCTTTCCCATTCCAAGGTTTCGGGCCGGTATGCGGTGTAATTCAAAAAATTCAAGTCGAGATTGCCGAATGGGAGGAAAAGTAAGGCGATCTGAACACACTGCATCCCGAATTGGAACTGTAGTGCGCCTGCACCGATTTTCCTCGGCCAACTCCTCATGCGCTGGTATTGAGGATCCACCCTCAAATAGCGGCTCAGCCTTTCACTTTTGGCCAACCAAGCACCCATTTTGGCAGCGGGTTGCGTCCCTAGCAACAGAGGCAGTGTGGATACTAGCAAAGCAAAACACAGGATGCCCTCATGCCCAACCAACATCCATGCGATGGACAAAATGGCAAAACCCAAAGCAGGTATCCATCTGAGGCTAGGCATCATCAGGAAGACGGGCAAAACCAGTTGCAAAACCAACACCATCAAACTGATTGCGTCTTTGACCCATTCGGCGGCGTGCGAGAGGTGCCATGCCAAGGGGGTCGGATGTGCTTGCGAGTCCAAAAAATCGTCCAAGAAAAAAACATCCAAACCTTCTGCACCGGCATACAGCATCCTAACCGAAGCGAAGCTGATCCAAAACCTCAAATTGAGGAAAACCATGCAGGCTATCCAAATCTTACGCCCTACCCCTGCGTTCCTGAGCCAAGAGGCGAAAACAGCCAAAAAGCCCAATTCCAACATGAAGGTATCGGAGGCATAGGCAAAGAAGTCCGAACCGAAATTCACGAATGAGAGCCAAACAACCCAAGAAAAAATCAGGCCCAAGGTCGCAAGCCGGTCGGATAGGGCCATCAAACCGCCCAAAGCCCCAAGGCCGAACAAAGCCCATGCGAAGCCATCGGATTGGGAAATCCAAAGAAGGGAGGGAATCCTGAATACATGCCAAGGACCGTAAGCTTCGAATGCTTGTGAGGCCAACTCACGTGCAGGCAGAAGTCCATTGCCGCCACATAAATGCTCCCACTGCAGGGCCGAATCGACCATCAAAACGAGCCACAACAACCCTACCAACCTCACGAAGAGTTGGATGAGGGACGATTGTTCGTCGATGGGACGCTTGTAATCCAAACGAATCATGGAGCAATTGTCAGCACAATGAAGCAGCAACACCACCAACACCTGATCACCTATGGCACTGCAAACTCAACAGGAAGGCCAAAATACGCAATCCAAACCTGGATTTTCCCACAAAATCAGAACACCCAAAATCCTTCTCAAACCCCTCAAAATCAAATAATAAACCTCAAAAAAGCATGATTCATGCACATTTCCACCTTTCTAGAGGGGGGCCGCAAGCCTTTTCAACGAAAACTTGTCGTCAGGAAACCAAAACCCGCAAGACCTCGCAAACGTTCAACAAGCAGAATGGCACTTGGATGGAAAATTGCCTATTTTCAACACAAAATTGATTGAAGATGAAACAGGTCCTCGGATGTTTTTTGCTCATGGGATTGTCTTTCGGTATCCTGAAAGCCCAAAACAAGCAATGGGTGTTTTTCAAAGACAAGGGACCCGAGACCCAGGTTTGGCTTTCAAACCCAAGCAGTTTTCTGTCGTCTAAGGCAATTTCAAGAAGAATCAACCATGGCGTAACCGTGAACGTTGGTGATGTCCCAGTGTCTGCGACCTATTTAGAAGCGCTCCAGGCAGGTGGCATTCGGGTGACAGGCAAATCCAAGTGGCTGAATGCAGCCGTAGTGGAATCCAGTCTGACCTTAGCAGAAATCCAAGCCATTTGTCCGGCCGTGACCGGCATGCAACCCGTCCGAAGCATGACCACCGCCAAACAAGTGGGGGAAATGTCTTCCGCCCAAAATCGTTCCAGCAAACATACCGCGGGAGGCACATTTGATTACGGGGCTGCTTTTGACCAAATCGACATGATGAACCTGCCCTGCCTCCATGACAAGGGCTACACAGGGTCAGGGGTGCTCTTGGCCCAATTCGACAGCGGATTTCAAGATGTGGATGTAATTTCTGCCTTCGACAGTTTGCGGCAAGCCGGCCGTCTGGTATCCTATTACGATTTCGTGAATCAGGACAGTGGCGTATTTGACGAAGATTGGCATGGTTTGGCCGTCCTCTCTACCATCGCAGGCTATTTGCCCACCGTGTATGTCGGCACGGCCCCTTTTGTCTCGGTAGCGTTGGCACGCACGGAAACCGTGAATTCTGAGACCCATCAGGAGGAAAGTAACTGGCTCATGGCTGCAGAATGGGCGGATTCGATGGGCGCAGACATCATTCAAAGCTCATTGGGCTATTATCAATTCGACCAAGGCGAAGTAGATTACTCCTATGCCGACATGAATGGCAACACCACCATCATTTCCAAAGCTGCAGATTGGGCCGCGTCCAGAGGGATTTTGGTATGCAATTCAGCAGGCAATGAAGGGGGAAGCGCGTGGCGCTACATCATTTCACCCTGCGACGGCGACAGCGTGCTTTGTGTGGGTTCGGTGGATTTGAGCGGCGTCGTGTCTGGGTTTTCTTCTGTGGGGCCATCGTCTGACTTCCAAGTGAAACCGGATGTGGTGGCCATGGGTTCTTCGACTTCTTTGGTCGCTTTTGGAGGGCAGGTTATGAATTTCAGCGGAACATCCTTCAGTTCACCCCAAATTGCAGGCATGGTGGCTTGTTTGATGGAGGCACATCCTTTGCGCAGCAACATGGACATCATTGAGGCCGTACGGAAAAGCGCAGACAGGTTCGGCAGTCCAGATTCCTTGTATGGTTACGGTTTGCCGGATGCATGCAGGGCTGATTCTTTGTTGTCGATTTTGGATGCGGTGGACGACATGGCCGACGAACTTCAAGCCTTTGAGTCGTTCATCCAGGTGCACCCCAATCCGAGCAACGGTCAGTTCCAGGTTGAAGTTCCGACCCACCAACGCATCAAAGCTGTTAAAATCCAAATTGTTGGCATGGATGGCAGTGTGATCATGGCTCAACCTGTCGAATCAGGCAATACCCTCCACCAGATGAAATGCGAGAAATTATCCGCTGGCACCTACATCCTGGAAATCGTGCTGTCTGGAGGTCAAAGTGCCACCAAAAAGATTGTGATTCGTTGATTCGAACCACTCGATGGGCCAATTTCTGAACAACATGAAACGGGCCACGGCTGCCTATTGGGAAGCCCACCTGGTGATGTCTAAGCATAGGTTGCTTCGATTTTTATGGGTACCCGGACTGGTGACTGCGTTGTTGGGAGCACTGTATGCTTGGGCAACCATCCGATTGTTCCTCAACCTTGAATTCGATTTTGGATTTCCTGTTTGGTTGGATTGGTTGGAGATGGTATTGGTTTTCGTTGCGAAAATCATTTTTTGGCCATTGGCAGTGGTTTTTTTCCTCTTGAGCTATCGATTGGTGGCGCAGATATTCCTGAGTCCTGTTTTGTCCTACCTTTCAGAATTGGTTGAATTCCGCGAATTGAAGGGCCATGCACCCAAAACGGGATTGAAGGAATTCCTTGCTGACATCCGACGGTCAGTCACCATCAACTTGCGCATACTCTTTTGGGAAATCCTGTTGTGCTTCTTTACCGGTTTGATCCCCGTGGTCGGTGCGGCGGGAGCTTTGGGAATTTCAAGCTACTTCTGTGGATTCAATTTCATGGATTACACGTTGGAAAGGCGTCGTTTGTCGGTAAAGGAATCTGCGGATTTTGTTCGTAGAAACAACGGTAGTGCCGTAGGCTTGGGGATGGTTTGCGTTCTAGGCATGATGGTTCCGTTGGTTGGATGGTTTTTCATGCCCACTTACGCCACGGTTGCTGCGACCTTGGAAACCTGCAGGTTGTTGGATGCCGAGTTAGAGGGCAATTCCTGAAGTGTTTTGAAATCCGACATCTTGTGTCCCATCCGATCCTCCGACCCTCCAAACCCATACATTCCACCACATCATAGGGTGGCCGGCAGGAGAACCTCAGCCAATCAAACCTTGTTGGAGACTGGAGACCAATCCTCGTATTTCTTGGTCTGTGTTGAAGGAATGAAGCACAATCCGAATCCGTTCTGAACCTTCCGCGACGGTAGGCGAAAGGATGGCCCGAACGTCAAAGCCCTTTTTTTGGCAGCTGTTTGCTAAGGCTCTCACACGGGTATTGCCCGGAATGACGACCGAAATGATGGGGCTGCAGACAGAGGATAATTGGGGCAGACCGGCCTCCTTCCAAACCTGATGGAACAAGGTTACGTTTTCCCAAAGCTTGCTGCGCGATTCATCGGCAAGGGCCATCCGATGGACTCCATCCAACCACGAAGATGTTTCAGACGGAGAGGGCGCCGTTGTGTAGATGAAGGTTCGGGATCGGTTGATGAGGTAATCCTTGAGGACCTGGCTGCCCACCACCACAGCACCTGAGCGACCCGCAGCCTTGCCGAAGGTATGAACACGAGCCAAAACCCGATCTTGCAGCTGATTTTGCACCACCCAGCCTGCACCCGATGGACCGATGATTCCCGTGGAGTGTGCTTCATCCACAATCAAATAGGCACCATGAGTCTCCACCAAACGCACCAAATTTTTCAAATCCGACCAGTCACCATCCATGCTGAACAGACCTTCCGTACAAACAAAAATCTCGCCCTTGGCCTTTTCCATTTTTTCCTCCAAATGGGCCAAATCACCATGGCAGAAGGAATAGGACGCAGCTGAAGACATCCGAATGCCCTCCCGCATGGAAGCATGGATGGCCTCGTCGTACAAAAAGGTGTCATGCCGGGTGGCAATCGCCGAAAGAAGTCCCATGTTGGCCATGTACCCGTTGGCAAATAAAAGTGAAGCCTCCGCCTCAAACAATCGAGCCAAATACTCCTCAGCCTCTTGATGCACAGGGTGGTGCCCGCTCAACAATCGGGAACCTCCAGCCCCATCGCGCAAGAAATTGGAAGGAGCCACCTGCCTTGACAATCCCAAATAATCGTTGCTGCAAAAATCGATTTCATTGGGCATGGATACCCTCAACGACCTGAATTGGTCCTTTGCCTTCAAATCCTCCAAGGTGGAGCTGAAATGTTTGGGCAAGCGATGCATGATGCAATATCTACAATCCCACGGAAATTAAGCACCCTATTTGGCGCGGATTGCCATCTCAATAGAAGGGCTCTGCTTTTGCTTCCCACCGAGTTTGTGCCTAATTTTGGGAATCATAAAAACAACTGTATGGGAAAAGTAGCCACCCAAAATTCCAGCCTTGAGTCTCTCCAGCTTACACGTGACGAGATCCTTCAGGACTATCGGATTGCATTCCAAAGCAGGCAGGCGAGTTTGTTGGGCCGGAAGGAAGTTCTGACCGGAAAAGCCAAGTTTGGAATCTTCGGTGACGGAAAAGAAGTCGCCCAGGTCGCACTGACCCATTCATTTGCTTTGGGGGATTTTCGATCTGGCTACTACCGTGACCAAACGATGGCCTTCGCGCTGGGTTATTCCAACGTGCGGGAGTTTTTTGCTCAACTTTATGCCGATACCGACATCGAGAAAGAACCTGCATCTGCCGGCCGTCAAATGAATGGACACTTCGCTACAAGGAGTCTGAATCCGGACGGAAGTTGGAAAGACCTAACGGCCATGTACAATTGCTCGTCAGACATTTCCCCCACAGGAGGACAAATGCCCCGTTTGGTCGGACTCGCCTATTCATCCGTTTTGTATCGAAATCTGGAAGAATTAAAATCTGCTGCTAACTTCTCAAAAAACGGCAATGAGGTTGCTTGGGGAACAATTGGGAATGCAAGTTGCGCAGAGGGGATGTTTTGGGAGGCCATCAATGCTTGCGGTGTGCTGAAAGCACCTCTGCTCATGTCCATTTGGGACGATGGTTATGGCATTTCAGTGCCCAATGAAATTCAGGTCACCAAAAACAACGTGGGTGAGTTGCTGTCCGGATTCAAGCGTGAAGAAGGCAGCGATTCAGGATACGACATCTACACCGTGAAAGCATGGGATTATCCTGCCTTGGTTGAGACCTACCGCATAGCTGCCCAAAAGGTCAGGGACACCCATATCCCTGCCATTGTGCACGTCATCGAGGTTACTCAGCCACAGGGGCACTCCACTTCGGGCTCCCACGAGCGTTACAAGTCCAAAGAACGTTTGCAATGGGAAGAGGAATGGGACGGTATCCGCAAAATGAGGGAATGGATCCTCGCAAGCAATGTAGCTACTCCTGAGGAATTGGATCAGTTGGAGTCGGATGAGAAGAAGTTTGTCCGGAACGAACAAAAGGCAGCATTTGAGGCTTTTTCCGCCCCCATACGTCATAATCTCACCCATGTGACCGGACTGTTTGAAGCTTTGGCCGGCACCTCCTCACAACCAGAACGGCTGCACGATTTGGTAAGCAACCTCAAAAATGCCATCGACCCCACATGGCGGGAGCTGATGGTGGCTGCCAAAAGGGCACTACTCATCGTCAGAAACGACCATAATCCTGCCAAGGACCAACTTTTGGGTTGGATTCGCCAGGTTTCTACCGAAAAACGTGAAGCTTATTCATCGCATCTGCACAGCGAAACATCAGAGTCTGTTCAAAACGTGCAGCAGGTCGCCCCGGTTTTCAGCACGGAATCCCCTACCCTGAGCGGTTTTGAAATCCTCAACAAATTTTACGACATCGTGTTGGAGAGAGATCCACGAGTGGTTGTTTTTGGAGAGGACGTGGGCCACATCGGCGGCGTGAACCAAACGCTGATGGGCATGCAAGCCAAATACGGAAAATTACGTGTTACCGACACCGGAATTCGTGAGGCCACCATCCTTGGGCAAGCCATTGGAATGTCGATGCGTGGGCTTCGCCCCATCGCCGAAATTCAGTATTTGGACTACGTCTTGTATGCACTTCAAATCATGAGCGATGATTTGGCCACAGTCAATTGGCGTACAAAAGGTGGACAAAAAGCACCTGCCATCATCTCCACAAGGGGGCACCGCTTGGAGGGTGTTTGGCATTCCGGATCTCCCATGTCAGGCGTGGTAAACCTCGTAAGGGGAATGAATGTCTGCGTACCTCGTAACTTCGTTCAGGCTGCGGGGATGTACAATACGCTCCTACAATCCGATGAACCAGGCCTTGTGGTTGAGGTCTTGAACGGCTACCGTCAAAAAGAAGTCCTTCCTGACAACATCGGAGCATACACTGTGCCATTGGGTGTTCCCGAAATCTTGCGGAACGGAGAGGACATCACCATCGTCACCTACGGCCCCCTTTGCAGGATGGCCATGGAAGCATCCCAACTGTTGGAAGAGTGCGGCATTTCGGTTGAAATCATCGACGTTCAGACATTGTTGCCTTTTGACACCGAAAACCGAATTGTGGAGAGCCTGAAAAAGACCAACAGGGTCCTGTTTTTGGATGAGGACGTACCCGGAGGAATCACTGCTTACATGATGCAGGAGGTGTTGGAGCGTCAAGGCGGTTACTATTGGCTGGACTCCGAACCCCGCACCTTGGCCGCGCAACCGCATCGCCCTGCCTATGGCTCCGATGGTGATTATTGGTCCAAGCCCAGCGTGGAAGACATTTTTGAAATCTCCTACGACATCATGCACGAAAGCGATCCGAACCGATTCCCTGTCTTTTTTAAATAGGCGAGGTCTCCGTCCGGGTAAGATCCAAGGTCATGACCATGATTGTGTGGTTCAAAGCCTTTGGGTTCGTAGCAAGGTGGACATCGGATAGTTTTCTATCTTTGGAGCCATGGCGAAATCCGTCCATACACCATCCATGATGGAGCGAATCGGTTTGCGGTTTTTTCGCAGACTCAGTGAGAAATATCCCCAGAACTTTTCTCCGGACGACATCCATTTCCTCAACCACGAAGAAAGGGCACATTTGAAAAGGATTCAAAACGGTGCTGTGCTGAGGGCTGCCATTGCAGGCGGGCTGTCGGCAGGGGTGGCTGTTTTGGGTGGAGTTTTGCTTGAGCCCATGTTGCAGGGCCAGATCGAGTCTCCCCCGCTTGAATTGTATTTGCCCTATTTCCTGACCGTTACTGCCATCGGCATCGTAGCCACTGTGTTTGAAATCTCCTTTTTGTATTGGGACTCCTTGAGAACCGTCCATCGCATCAGCTCAGTGGCTGGCTTAGACCTTTTTCCCAACCACAAGGAAGATGTATCGGTAGCCATGGCCTTGGTACGCGCAGCTTTGGAATTGCCCAATCCACCTGATGATTTGGAGGGAGTGAACCCGAGGCGGGAGGTCAGCAAATTTCGCCTGATTCTGGGTACCCTTCTGTACAAAATCAAAGCTTCCGCAACCAATTTCATTGCCAAAGCCATCGTCAGGAGGATGGTTGGGCGCAGTGGATTCAGGGTTCTCATCGAATTCGTTGCCGTTCCTGTTTTCGCTGTTTGGAACGCATTGATTTGTTGGTGGGTGCTTAGGCAAGCCCGCATTCGTGCCATGGGGCCAAGTGCAGCCAATGAGTACATGGGGTTTGTCTTGGAAAATGCGAAGGACTTCGATGTGCAGCACAGACCCTTGTTTTTTCAAGCAGTGGGGGCTGCCATTGTGAGGACCGTGGACGTACATCCCAATTTGGTGGCCGTCATGGAAATTTTGGACCGCAAACTGGGCAACCCTGGGAACATCGTGTTGGACGATACCAAACTGTTTTTGGTCAATCTGGCATCCAGTCCAACTACCATCCAAATTCCAGTCCTTCAGACTCTTACATTGGCCGCAATCCTGGATGGAAAGATTTCCAGAGACGAAAAAGGGTTGTTGGCTTCAGCATTTGAAGCATGTGGTTTGGAATCTGATACTTCCCGAGCCGCAGATCTTTGCAAGGCTTTTGTGCGCGGAGACGATATGACCAAAGAGATGGTCCTTGAATGCCTTCCACCTCGAAAATCCTGAATTTCAATCTACTACTTCAAATGGACCATTCCCTCATCCTTTATCCCGCGTTTGCCAAATGGGTGGATGATTCTCTTTCCTCCAACATACCCAAAGGCATCCGCGCCTTCAATTTCAACCTTTACGAGACAGCAGATTCCTACGAAGTGGAGTTGATCGGAGCAGACCGTTTTGACGTAAGCGATTCGGATTGGGCATGCCATGACGTGTTCAATACTGGAGACCTTTTGTTCGAAATACCCAAAGGAGAGGCAGGCACTCGTTGGGAGGACGGCTATGAATATGCGGTGGAACTCGTGATGACTTACCTCGAAAATGGCAAAAAATCCGGATTGCTCCTCTCTTCTGAGGCAGTGGGCATTGGATTCGTAGATGGTGATTTGGAGTTGCTTTGGATGAAAGGAATGAAAATATGACCGCCCTTAACATCACTAACCACAGCCCCGAAATTCACTAACTTGTGGCCATGGAACGTGGAATCGATGGTGCAGAAGCTCGAAAGAGGCTGAAAGAGTTCGGATTCAACGAGCTGCCGGGAAAAAACCGAAAGCACATCGGGAGAATTGCTTGGGAAGCTATCCGAGAACCCATGTTCGTTTTGCTGCTGATTTGTGGCGCACTCTACATGTTGTTGGGCGACTACCAAGAAGGTGGCATCCTGTTGGGTTGGATTTTGGTCATCATTTTCGTGACCTTCTATCAAAACCAGAAGACGGAAAAAGCTCTGCAGGCACTCCGTGAATTGGCGTCTCCTCGGGCATTGGTTATCCGAGATGGAACTGAAATGCGCATACCGGGAAGGGAGGTTGTTCCGGGCGATTTGTTGTTACTGCACGAGGGGGACAGGATTTCGGCGGATTGTACAGTCATCAAAGCCCAAAATCTGCAGGTGGATGAGTCATTGCTCACTGGGGAATCTTTGCCGGTGGCCAAACTTTCTTCAGAAATACCAACCCAAGATCCTCTCTGCAAGGTGTTCAGTGGTACTTTGGTGGTGCAAGGTTCAGCGGAATGCATCGTGACCGAAACGGGCCTGAATACCCGATTTGGCAAAATCGGCAAGTCGCTTCAATCCATAGAGGAGGGCAAAACCCGTCTGCAAGGTGAAATGCAGTCCTTGATCCGGAATTTGTTCATTGCCGGAGCCTTCATCAGCGTGGCAGTTGTTGCAGCCTTTTATCTGACACGCGGGAACTTTATCCAATCCCTTTTGAGTGGCCTTTCTTCGGCCATGGCCATCCTGCCTGAGGAATTTCCCGTGGTGCTAACCGTATTCCTTGCCTTGGGAGCATGGAGACTTACCAAAAACAATGTCTTGACCCGAAAGCCCACAGCGATAGAATCCTTGGGTTCTGCCACCGTGTTGTGCAGCGACAAAACTGGAACCATCACCCAAAACAGAATGCAGGTTCGGGGAATTTGGAGTCCTGACAATCCGGCCTTGGAATTGGCTTTGGATGCAGGAAACATGGCCTCAAACTCTATTTTGGAAGTCGCAACCTTGGCATCTGCGACCCGAGCCGTGGACCCTATGGAAAAAGCGATTAGGGAAGCATACGGCAAATCGCCGGAAAACCAATTCTTGGTGCGCGAATATCCATTGAGCCGAAATTTGTTGGCCATGACCAAGGTAATCCGAAATTTGGACGACTCCTGTCGGGCATGCTGCAAAGGAGCGCCTGAGACCATTCTAAGGTTGTGCGGGATGGATCCAGAAACGAACCCGGATGTCCAACATGCATTGCATCAGATGGCCTCCCAGGGCTACAGGGTGATTGGGGTTGCCTCGGCTGAGTGCCATGTTGACGATTTGCCTTTGACGCAGGAAGGATTTGCATTCCAATTTTTAGGGCTGTTGGCATTGGAAGACCCCATTCGGCCGGAGGTTCCGGAAGCCGTTGCGCAGTGCCACGCAGCTGGAGTGAAGGTCATCATGATTACCGGGGATTACCCCGCCACTGCGAGGAGTATCGCGCTCCAAGCCGGGATGAAGGTTACAGGTACCATGACCGGAGAGGAACTCAAATCCCTCAAAGAGGATCAGGTGAAGGCGAAAATCCAAGAGGTGAACGTGTTTGCCAGAATCGAGCCCGAACAAAAGCTCCAAATTGTCCGTGCATTGAAATCACATGGTGAAGTGGTGGCCATGACCGGAGATGGAGTCAACGATGCACCAGCCCTCAAAGCAGCAGACATCGGAATCGCCATGGGCAAAAAAGGCACAGATGTAGCCCGCGAATCTTCATCTTTGGTCTTGCTCGACGACAATTTTGCGTCCATCGTAGCTGCAATCCGGTCGGGAAGACGCATTTTCGACAACCTGCAAAAAGCAATGGCTTACATCATCGCCATCCATATTCCCATCATTGGACTGACACTTCTGCCCGCTTTTTTCCACGAGCTCCCACTCCTTTTGCTACCGATGCACATTGTTTTCCTTGAAATGGTAATCGATCCAGTGTGCTCCATCGCATTCGAGTCGGAACAGGAGGAAAAAGGCATCATGGCACGTCCACCCAGGAACCCAGATTCCTTGTTTTTTGGTGCCCGAAGGCTTTTGGGAAGTGCATCCGTAGGACTCCTCCTATTAGCTGCTGTGGTCGTTGTTTATTTCATGTCCTACCAAGAAGGACACAGCCCGGGCGATATCAGGGCCATTGCTTTTTCCAGCCTCCTGATTGGCAATGTTTTCCTTATACTAACGCATTTATCCAAGACGCGAAGTGTTTGGCAGGTAATCACCGAAAAGAACTATTCGGTTTGGATCATACTGGGAACAGCCCTGTTGATTTTGGGGCTTTCCATCAGCGTACCATACCTGCAATCCTTGTTTGATTTCGACTATCCCGGATTGGGACATTTCATTCCGGCTTTAACGGCCTCCGCTTTGATGCTGCTGGTGTTGGAGGGCATCAAGTTCACACGAAACAAGGCAGCCAAAAATCACGAAAATTGAGGTCAATTTTCATTGTAATCGGGCGACCCTAAACCAAAAGCCAACCCATAGAACGAATGGCCACACAAGGATCTGATTGCCAAAATCTAGCCCAATCCCCCCAACCCTGGGCTTCGAAATCGTTTGAGACAGTTTTCCAATCAGAAGTGCGCATTACATTGGTGGGCATGCAATTCTTGATGGTCTCCGTCAACCATTTGCCTTGATTGGAAGGCCAAATCCACGATGCCTGTCCTCGGCTGTTCATCAAGGTCAACTCAAGGGTTCCGTCGGGTAGTTCCTCTGTTTGTGGCTCCGAACCTATCCAAACCATCGTTTTGTGCTGCCTGTCGGCATCAGGCGTAGAGGTTGCCAAAACACTTTCAATCCACCCGTCGGGCACGGTAGATGCCGGTACAGGAAAATCAAACCATTGTTGTAGGGGCAAATCTAGACCTGAACCCTGCATGAAGTTGAAAAGGGAAATCCGCAATCCTTTTGAATATGCATCGTGGTCGGCGCCCGATGGGTCTTCATGATGCCGGTCGTTGTCTGCAAAACCCTTGAATTCAGGTCCAATTTCTTGAACCCCATAAGCGGCAGGATCCATCCCTACGGGACTGTGCGCCGTCATGGCAAAATGATGCCAAAAACCACTTTGCAACACCCCTGATTCAAACATCTGCCGCACCCGCTCCAAACTGTCGATTGTTTCCTGAGCTGTTTGAGTTGGGAACCCATACATGAGGTAAGCATGAACCATGACACCTGCATTGGTGAAAGATTGCGCCACCCTCGCCACTTGTTCTACGGTCACACCTTTTTTCATCCGATCCAACAACCGGTCGGATGCCACTTCCAATCCGCCGCTCACCGCCACACATCCGCTTGCTCTCAAGAGCCAACAAAGGTCGGCATCAAACCTTTTTTCAAATCGGATGTTGGTCCACCATGTTACCACCAGTTCCCGCCTCAAAATCTCCAATGCCAAATCTCGCATCAATGCCGGAGGAGCCGCTTCGTCCACAAAATGAAATCCTCTTTGACCTGTTTGCCGGATGATGGTTTCCATGCGGTCGCAAATCACATCCGCGGTAATGGGCTCATACCGTTTGATGTAATCCAAGCTGATGTCACAAAATGCGCATTTCCCCCAATAACACCCGTGTGCCAAGGTCAACTTATTCCAACGACCATCGCTCCACAACCTATGCATAGGGTTTGCAAGTTCCATCACGCTCAGATAGCGATCCAAAAGCAGGTCACTATAGTCAGGGACGCCTGTGTCACGTTGAGGAACATCCTTTTCAATGGCATCATTCACCCATTCCACCTTGCCTTCTTTTCGCAAGAAGGTGCGTTTGAGATGTGCAGATACACGTTTGCCTTCCAAATGCTCCAACAATACCCTGAAAGGAGCCTCCCCGTCGTCCAAGCACACGTAATCAAAAAAGTCAAACACCCGAGGGTCGGATAAACTTCTCAATTCAGTATTGGCAAAGCCTCCACCAGCCACCACCGCAACATCCTGATTCCAAACCTTTGTTAGTTGTGCAATCTTCAAAGCCCCAAAAAGATTGCCAGGGAAAGGAATGCTCAACGCCACCACCTCGGGTTGAAACATGTCTAAGTGGGCCTTCAAAGATACATTCAACCATTTGACAATCAAGCTTTCTGGCTCATTCAAAGCATGTGCCAAAGGACCAAAATCGGAGGCTGTTCGACACAGCCGCTCGGCGTAACGACTGAACCCGAAATGACCATCGATGCATTCCCTAACCAACTCCCCGATATCCTCCAAATAAAGGGTGGCCAAATGCCGAGCGTGGTCTTGGATTCCCAAGGTGCCAAATGCCCAATCAAGCTGGTCCAAATCCTTGAAATGGCGGCCCTCCGGTAAAAACCCCCTCTCCACGATCGAATAGGCCAAGGTCGGATCTCGATGTTGCAAAAAAGCCACCACGGGGTCGATGGTTCGGAGATAATGGTTTCGAAGTAGGCAAATGCGATAAGATTCCTCGGAAATGGGTTCATCTTTGGCCTCGATTGCTTCAAAAACGGACTTCAAACCATCTTGGCTGAACAATTTCAGCATCACCTCGATTCCCAAATCGGCTTGTCTGCTGATTTGGCCCAAGGTATTGAGGTAACCCTTCAGGTAAGCTGTGGCCGGGTAGGGCGTGTTCAGCTGCGTGAAAGGAGGCGTGATGAGCAAAATACGCATGCGTTCGCAAAGATAAGGGATGTTAGGTTTATCAGGATTGACCCATTCATGCCCTACTACCGACAAGTTCGCCTGCGGTATTTGTCATTTCATACCAAAAGGATGTCAAGTGAGGTCAAACCAATCTTACCTTTTTAGTGTTATATTGGTGAAGGTTTTATGTATCAGACAAGATGAAGCAGATTTTTCAAGCCGCTGTGGTGTGGTTTGGATTGTTGATTGGAAGTGCTCAACTCTTACAGGCCCAAAACTTCAATCCTTCTCAGGAGGGAGTAGGTCCGATGGCAGAAATGGGAACCTTTCAACTCATCCGCACCGGAAAACAAGAAGAAGCCATTCAAACGGATCTTCTACGCATGATTGAAGCCAAGCGTCATGAAACGGACGTGACTTATTACATGTTGAGTCAAAATACCTTGGTCAAAATTTTGCCCAAATCTGAAATCAGCAAACCGGATTTCAAACCACTCCGCGATTTGTACATGGAAGAAAAAACGATGGAGGGAATGGAGTGATGAAAACTACATTCCTGTCAGGTATTTTTCTGATCACCTTGGGTTTTTCCGTGGCCTTGGCTCAACCTGCCAATGACAACTGCGCTACCGCACAGACCGTGCTGTCCACCTCTTGCGTGAACGGAACGACTGTTGGCGCCAATGACTCATGGGTTGGGTCAGTGGGATGCCAACCCGGAGGAAACAACAGCGACCTTTGGTATTCCTTTGTTGCTACAGACAATCAACTGAACATCAATGTGACTTCGGGTGGTATTGGTGGAAATGTCCATTTCGTCCTAGCAGAGTCTCCCTGCGGAAGCTGCGCTTGCAGTTTTGTGATCGTAGGCTCCTCTTGCGGAGCCGCTCCCTTGGTTGACTCCATCGTAGGCTTGTCGGTCGGCGCCACCTACTACTACACAATCTCTTCCGACGGAGCTGCAGGGGCCTTCACCTCTTGCATCACCAATCTGGCGGCGGTCAATCGCCCCGGACAAGACTGCAATACCGCATCCAACATTTGTGGCAATGACCCCTTCGGCCAAACGACCGTTGCCTCTGGAAATGGTGCCATTCGGGGTATCGGTTCTGAGGAAGATGTGGATGCTTTGAGTTGTTTTGGTTCGCAGGAGAGGCAATCACAATGGTACAGGTTCACTGCGAGCCGGACGGGGACCATCGAGTTCAACATCAACCCCCTCGTTTCATCCAATGACTATGACTTCCTTTTGCTCGACGTTACCACTTCCGGTTGCAATTTGCGCACAGGTCCGGCAAGTGTAGTCGCCTGCAATTGGAGTGGGTGCAGAGGATCAACTGGCATCTCAAGCTCCATTGCGTTGGAGCCAGGTGTTGTGACAGGTGGTGCGGGTTGCTTCGGTGGTCCTGCGGCATGGTCGTTGGCCCCTCCAACCATCACGGCTTGCCGAAACTACTTGTTGCTGATTGACAATTTCTCATTGACCAACAACGGTTTCAATTTCACTTGGGGCGGTGCAGGGGGTGGAATGACGGCTGAGATTGGACCATCCGGAGCTTTGGGCTTCACCACTTCTGCCGTGAGCAGCTGCTCTCCTTGCCAAATCAGCGTCACACCCACAGTCAACTTGGCATGCTACACCTATGAGTACTCCTGGGGTGACGGCACCACCAGTACAGGCGCCTCACCGGGCACGCACACATACACGGTTTGTGGAACTTACACCATCACCCAAACCATCCGCGATGCTAACGGATGTGAGGCCACAACTTCAGCCACGGTTGATTGCAATCTCCTCCCAAGCGAAGAGATCCAACTTACGGCAAGTGCCAATTCACTCCAAACCCGCTTGGATTGGAGCATCCCATCAGAACCTGAAATCAAATCAATCCGGGTCCAACACAGCGCCGATGGACGTAATTTCAATGAAATCGGCTTTCATGAAAGGCAAAACAATGGCACCATTGCCCTCACGATGAATCATCAAAGTCCTGTCATGGGTCGAAATTATTATCGCCTCAATGCATTGGACGCTGAAGGTCATACGATGATGTCCAACGTGGCAACTGCTGTATTCAATGGCACCTCAGATGTCCTGACGGTTTTTCCAGTTCCAGCCACAGATTGGGTGGACCTGAATTATGAAGCGGCAGAAAGTGGTTTTGCAACCATTCAATTGATGGACGCACAAGGACGCTTGATGATGCAATCTGACAAGGAATTGGTCGCAGGTGCGCAGACCATCCGGATGAACTTGAATGGGTATGCGGCTGGTTTGTACTTCGTTCAAATCCAAACCCAGCGTGGAACACTCAGAACCCAGCTTCTGAAACAGGAAGCCAGTCGTTGAGTTGATTTTCACAACCAAAAAAAACGCTACCCCTCGGAGTGGCGTTTTTTTTATTTCTGTCCTTACATGTTCCGGCAGTATTGCCCTCCCACTTCGTACAAAGCAGGTGTCATCTGACACAATGAGCAAACCTTGGCAGCTTCCATCAACAATGGGGAAAACCCTTTGCAATCAGGATTGAAAGGTGTACCCTAAGAAGTCACAGTGCCTTTCCTCTTCTTGGCATTAGGGTCCTTGCCAACACTGAACTTATTGCCATCTGCATTTCCGGAAATCTTGATATTGAGATAACGGATGTGCTTTTCGGTTTGGTCTTTAAATACAACCTCATCCTCCGAGGCGGCATTGACGGCGGCTTCAACCTCCTCCCTGCTCTTCTTGCCAAATAGGTTTTCTTTGGCTATTTGAGTTACCATTTTCAATGGGACCCGCACATAATAAGTCATGTCATTGTTACCACCTAGTTTTTGATTTCCCGAAAAGTCGAGGTGCCCAAGGCTCGTGTTGAGTGTCATATTGGGGATGTAAAGAGTACCCTTTTTCAGTTCTAATGTATTTCGCAGGGAATCAAAACGCACCGACTCTAGGTTTTTGTCGCCGAAATACTCTGACATTGCCATGATCGGACCGTACCTAACCAAACGGCCACCTGTGACAAGAAAATCTAATTTCAAGTAAGAATCGTCGATTTTGGGTACAAGATCGGGGTGTACATGAATATGGCCGGTGATGGTGCCGGTGAATTTGCCGTGCAATTGGTCTGAGAGGATATAGTCTTGACCAAAGTTTTCGAATTTGAACAGGAACTGGTCCAGGTCGATGCCCTTGACGTTGAGGATTGGGTCCAAGAAAATCCGATTGCGGTCACGGCCGTCGAATACGCCCGACATGGCTACACTGCCCCCTGCGGCTTGAAACCGGAGCGTGTCGACCAGGATATGGTGGTCTGATTCAGTCCGAAGCTCCCCTCTGATTTGCTGGAGTTTGTAGCGCCCATAATTGAGCCTGCCGATGTCAATATCGAAGGTCATTGGCGTGAAGGGCAAGTCGTAGATGTTGAACCCTTTTTCATGATCAACTTTGGGCTGTACTGCCGGATTGGCCGTAGGATGGTACTTGAGCAACTCATCAAGATCGAGCAGTTGGGCATGCAGGCCGAGGTGGTTGTCGCGTTTACGTACCGCCTCGTCATCGCCTAGGTAGTAATTGAGGTCCATTGTGAAGGTGCTGTGCCCGATTTTTCCGTAAAGGGTGTCGATTTGTATATGTGCATCCTCATAATGAATGCGCCCATTGAATCGCTCCAACGGAAGAGGATGCACCTTCAACTTGGCATTGACCTGAGTGAGGCGCACATCGGCGGACTGGAAGGTATCCCGAAAGTGCAGTTCGGTAACGCCATGAATTTTGAGCTTGGATAGTTCCTCGTGACGATATTCCTCTGGCAGGTAGTTGATACCCTTGTATGAAAATAGGTCCTCTAGGCGCAAATGAGTGGAATTCAAGTCAAAATCGACCTTGGTATCGCCTTTTAGGGTATCCGCAAACCAAAACGCGTAATCGTGCACCTTTCCGTGAAAATGGAAATCACTCCTGTCAATCTCACCGGAGAAGTCGGTGACAACAAGATCCTCGTCATGAATCAGGATATCGGCATGAAAATCGTGAAGGGTGTGTGGGTAGTGGGTAAGGTCAGCGTAAAGGTCCTCAATGAAAAACTCGCCACGTGGGAGGTGCTTGGATTCTGTGAAAGCACGTGCAGAGCTTTTGAAGTCGAGCTTCATGCTTAAATTGTTGATCTCTTCGTTAATCCCTTTTTGGGTTGTGTCGGGGTTATTTGGGTTGTACGTGAGCTGTTTAAGGTCGATTTTTCGTGACCGAAGATTCAGGCGGGTATCCACAAGCAGGTCTGAATGGTGGACGATTGCGGGCAAATCGCTGATCGTGCCGTCGATGTGTAGGTCCGACCTACCTGACCGAATATCAAGGTACTCGATCTTGGCCGCATGACCATCCATGCGTACCATGGCGTTGATTCCATTGATGGGAGTGGGCAGCTTGTCCGAGGAAAAGGTGAGATTCTCCAAGACAAGTTGGGCAAAATAGGCCTGATTGAGTTGCTGGATTGCCCTTTCAGGATGTCGAACGTCGATGATGTCATGGAACTTCATGTCCAGCAAAACGCGTCCATCCAGATTCTTTAATTCGGTGAAATTTACAAACTTGGCCAGGAAATCAAGGTTGAAGTCGGAATTGAGGGTCATGTCAATATCTGGCGACTCAAAGTTTTTGACGGTGATGTCGGCTTCGAAAAATCCGGATTCGGGTTTGGCATGGAGTCCCTTGATTGAAAACTCCATTGCCGACAGGTTGTGGGCATCCGAAAGCTTATTGGAAAGGTGCCCAATAAAGCGGAGTTCATCCACTTTCATGTCGTTGGTGGTGTTTTTGAAATAGGCATTCTTGCATCCAAAGTCGATGGAAAATGCAGGGATTCCTTGGGTGGCCTTCCCTTTGATTTCTCCTTCAAAGAAGATCTCGCCCGCATTCTCATACTTTTCCAATACCGGGATCAATTCTTCTGGCGCGAAGGCGAAAAACAAGTCAAAATTGGGCTTTCTACCGTGAACTTTTAGGTCGAGGTTGAGGCTGTCTCGAATGTCCAGCGTGCCATCGATGGTGATTTCGCCTGGCAGCTTCTCGTTGAAAGCCTTCAGCAACTTCGCGATTGCTTCATCTTGATTCCAATACAAGATGCCAATCAGCAGGGCAAAGAGACCCATGGGAACCACCAATAGGCCGATACCCAGTCTGATCCAGAATTTCCTTTTCATCAATAGGGACAAGCTGTAATGAAATTTGAAGTTGACAAGCGACAATCAATTTTCGTGCCTGTAAACCGCCGGCGAACCGGAGTACGCACATTCAAATTTATGACTTGACGATGCTGTAAGTTTCCTCACCCGCAAACAATTCATGAACAGGTAGGCTAAAATACCCGAGGCATTACCAAGTTTGATGCAAAATCACATGTTCCGGCGGTATTGCCCTCCTACTTCGTATAAAGCATGGGTCATCTGACCCAACGAGCAAACCTTGGCAGCTTCCATCAATGCTTCGAAGATATTTTCGTTGCGGATAGCAGACAATTGGAGTTGGCGCAAAGCAGCTTTGGCCTTTTCCGATTGACGTTCCTGAAGGGATTTGATGTCACGGATTTGAAGTTCTTTCTCCTCGACCGTGCTGCGGATCACCTCTCCCGGAATGATAGTTGGACTTCCTTCACTGCTGAGGAAAGTGTTCACCCCCACGAGCGGCAACTCACCGCTGTGCTTTTTCATCTCGTAATAGAGACTTTCTTCCTGGATCTTACTGCGTTGGTACATGGTTTCCATGGCACCAAGGACACCTCCCCTTTCGGTGATACGCCTGAACTCTGCCATGACCGCTTCCTCTACCAAATCCGTCAATTCCTCGATGATGAAACTCCCTTGGATGGGATTTTCGTTATTGGCCAATCCCAACTCTTTGTTGATGATGAGCTGAATGGCCATGGCCCGTCTCACGCTCTCTTCCGTAGGTGTGGTAATGGCTTCGTCGTAGGCATTGGTGTGCAGGGAGTTGCAGTTGTCGTAGATTGCATAGAGGGCCTGCAAGGTGGTGCGGATGTCGTTGAAGGCGATTTCTTGGGCATGCAAACTTCTTCCACTGGTCTGGATGTGGTATTTGAGCATTTGGCTACGCTCGTTCCCGCCATATTTGTTGCGGATGGCTTTTGCCCAAATCCTACGTGCAACCCGACCAATCACGCTGTATTCAGGGTCCATCCCGTTGCTGAAGAAAAAGCTCAGGTTGGGAGCAAAATCATCGATGTGCATGCCTCGGCTCAAATAGTATTCCACATAAGTGAAACCATTGGCCAACGTGAAGGCAAGCTGCGAAATGGGATTGGCACCCGCCTCTGCGATGTGGTAGCCGCTGATGGATACCGAGTAAAAGTTGCGAACCTTCTCTCGGATGAAGTAGTGCTGGATGTCACCCATCATCCTCAGCGCAAACTCCGTGGAAAAAATACAAGTATTTTGAGCCTGATCTTCTTTGAGGATATCGGCCTGCACCGTTCCACGGGTGGTGTTGAGCGCCTCAGCCTTGATTTTGGAATAGACTTCACCGGGCAACACCTGGTCGCCGGTCAATCCCAACAACATCAAGCCCAATCCATCGTTTCCTTCGGGCAGTTGGTCGCGGTATCGGGGCTGTGAATCCCCGGGAAAAAGCGTTTGAATTTTGGCTTTGACTTCTGCCTCCAAGCCATTTTCCCGAATGTATTTTTCACATTGTTGGTCGATGGCGGCATTCATGTAAAATGCCAACAACATCGGAGCAGGTCCATTGATGGTCATCGAAACGGACGTGCTAGGCTTGCACAAATCAAACCCAGAATAGAGTCTTTTGGCATCATCGAGGCAGGCAATGCTCACACCCGAGTTGCCGATTTTGCCGTAAATGTCCGGGCGGTAATCGGGATCTTCCCCATAGAGCGTGACCGAATCGAATGCTGTGCTCAAACGGGCAGCCGGCATGCCCAAACTCACGTAGTGAAAACGTTTGTTGGTCCTTTCGGGGCCTCCCTCCCCCGCAAACATACGCGTTGGGTCCTCTCCGGTCCGTTTGAAGGGATAAACACCCGCCGTGTACGGAAATTCTCCGGGCACGTTTTCGGTCAGCATCCAAAACAACAAATCACCCCAATCCTTGTATTTGGGCAAGGCGATTTTGGGAATTTTGGTGTGCGAAAGCGATTCGGAAAAGTTCGGGACCTTGATTTCTTTCCCGCGGACTTCGTAAGTGAAAAACTCACCCCTGTATTGTTCCAAAGTTTTGTCCCAACCATCCAACAGCGCTTTTGACGAAGCCTCCAAATGGTCTCTGGTCTTTTGGTAAAGCGCCTTGAGTCGGTCCAGTTCCGGGGTCGCTGATGCATCTTGCTCCAACATCCGCAGGGTGCCATCCAACATGTAGAGCTGCCTCGCCACTGCACACTGCTTTTTCACCCAATCCATGTAGCGGCCGTTTTCCTCAGAAATTTCAGCCAAATAGCGAGTCCTGTCGGGCGGGATGACCCAAATCTTCTCGCTCATTTCATCGGTGGCGGCGAAATTGCTGTTCAGGTCGGCACCGGTTTTGACCACGATGGCTTCCATGAGCCTTCGGTACAACAAGTTGGTACCCGGATCGTTGAACTGGGAGGCGATGGTACCATATACGGGCATTTCATCAGCGGGCTTGTCCCACAAATTCCGGTTGCGTTGGAATTGCTTTTTCACGTCGCGGAGGGCATCGGGAGCTCCCCGTTTGTCGAATTTGTTGATGGCCACGATGTCGGCGTAATCCAACATGTCGATTTTTTCCAATTGAGTGGCCGCGCCATATTCGGGAGTCATGACATAGAGGGCTACATCCGCAACATCCATGATTTCGGTGTCGCTCTGCCCAATGCCCGCCGTCTCTACGACGATGAGGTCGAACCCAGCGGCCTTGAAAACCGCAATGGCTTCATCCACGGTTTTGCTCATGGCCACATTGGCTTGGCGGGTAGCCATGGAACGCATGTAAACCCGAGAATTGAATATGGCATTCATCCGGATTCGGTCACCAAGAAGTGCTCCACCTGTCCGCTTTTTGGTGGGGTCCACCGACAGGACGGCAATTGTCCTGTCTGGGAAATCGATGAGGTATCGGCGTACCAATTCGTCGGTGAGCGAGCTTTTTCCTGCTCCCCCAGTGCCGGTAATGCCCAACACGGGAATGATTTTGTCTTGGGGTTTCAGCCTTTCGACGGCCTTCATGAACTCACCTGACAATGTGGAGCCTTGCTCAGCGATGGTGATGACACGACCCACCAAGCCCGATTCTTTGGAAGGAAGATTCGCACAACTGTCGGGATGGATACCGTTGCTGTTGGCAAAATCGCATTGCTTCATCAAGTCGTTGATCATGCCCTGCAATCCCATTGCACGCCCGTCGTCCGGAGAATAAATCCTGGAGATTCCGTGGGCATGCAACTCTTGGATTTCAGATGGCAAAATTGTACCGCCACCGCCACCGAAAATTTTGATGTGACCTGCCCCACGTGACTTCAGAAGGTCATGCATGTATTTGAAATACTCACAGTGACCTCCTTGGTAGGAAGTGATGGCAATGCCTTGAACATCTTCTTGAATGGCACAATCCACGATTTCTTGAACCGACCGGTTGTGGCCCAAGTGAATGACTTCAGCGCCTGTGCTTTGTAGGATGCGGCGCATGATGTTGATGGCGGCATCGTGTCCGTCGAACAAGGATGCGGCAGTGACCAAGCGAATTTTGTTGACAGGCGTGTAAGGGGTCTGATCCATGGATTTGCTCAGATTGTATGAATCCGCGGGCTTGAATTTGAAATCCGGATTGACAACATGGGTCCTTCATCCGAAACCTCAAAACACGACCACGAAGCACCGTTTTTCTCCCAATCCTACATGTGGCAGGTAGAAAAATTAGCGCTCGCAAATATAAAAAATGAGGCGGGATTCTGACCTTAATTCAACACCAACTTTGGAAGACCCATGTATTCCGTGTCGTGCACCAACAAGGGTTGGATTTCAAACTCGAAATGGTCGTACATGGGGAACCCTTTCAGCATCCGCTCAACCTCCGATTCACTTCGGCCATGCACCACCATCCAAGCACTGGAGCGGTCGTGATTCAAACTGAAAGAGGATAATTTTCCCTTGGAAAGCAATTCAGCAATTTTGCGGCGTTGAGCCGGCACCAAGCGGAGGAAGGACTCGTTAAAGACCTTCGGAAAACTGAGCGTGACCATGAACATCTGCATCTCTCCTCTATCGTGTAGAGCAATGATGCGGAAAGTTTTTTAAAAAGGGAATACCCCTCAAGCCATGGAAGCGTTCATCCGAATGATGCCCAAGCTTTTGAACAACAGGATGAAGGGATACACAGGATCGAACTCATGCCAACGAATGCCGAAATTGGCCCTTTTGGGGAATTTGTGGTGGTTGTTGTGGTAACCTTCGCCCATCATGAACAAATCCACCGGCATCAGGTTGGTTGAAGTGTCATTGACTTTGTTGGGCCGGGTGCCGATTTTGTGGGCAAACCAATTGATGATGGCTCCATGAAATGGACCCATGATGGCATGGATGGGGATGAGGAGATACATCCACCAGTATTCGGCGAAAAACAAGTAAAACACCACATATCCGGCCACCCACAGCAAGCGCAATGGCCACGAATCCGTGACGATGTCAAATTTCATCCAGCTTGGAACATTGGTCTTGAACTTCTCCTCCACGGCCAATTTGCCTTTGAGAATGCTGGTATAAATCACTTTGGTCCTCCACATCATGCTGAAGATGTTGCGGGAAAACTTGGGTGAATGGGGGTCATGTTCCGTGTCGGCGAAGCTGTGGTGCATGCGGTGCATGACGCCGTAGGCATAAGGGCTCAAATAAGACGAACCTTGGAATATGAAGGAAAGGACGAAAAACACCCGCTCCCAGACTTTGTTCATCGTGAAGTGCTGATGCGCTGCGTAACGATGGTGAAAGAATGATTGGAAGAAAAGTGAAACGTACCAATGGATTGCGAAAAACAATAAAACAGCCATGAATAGAATTTAAATTTTGGAGATAGAGTGGCGCAAAGATAAGGAAGGCGGTCAAAACAAGACGATGGACTTGATTTTTGCGAGCGGGTCGAAGTTTTCAGGTTTGTAGTGCTCCCAATCGGTGGCTTCCATGGAATGGGTGGGGTCTTGTACCAAAAAATGCATCCCGGGCATCATTCGACAATAAAAGTCAAACAAACCATGCTCCCGCAAGGGGGAAACCGTCCAAGGGGATGCTGCTTGAAGCAAGTCGCTGACGGTCATGCCCACCTTGAGCCCCTTGGTGGAACGGTAGCGGTCGGATTCAATTCGGATGCGGTTGATGCCTTCGTGAAGGAAAAAGTCCTCTTCCAAGTAGATGAACCCTCCCGGAACACGCAACCGTGCTACCCTCCATTCAAACTCATCCTGCGTGGCCAAAGAATCCCGCACCGACATGCCCTTGAAACGTTTTTTGTCCAAAGAAGGCATTTCGTCCCCAACTTGAGCAAATTTCAATCCCTGGGAATCAAAGGTCCGATTCATGCCTGCACAGCCTGCCAAGAAGGGTCCAAAGACCATCCAAAAACAAGCAAAACAAAGCCATTCAGACCTTTTCATAAACCAACATGCGGTTTGTATGAGCCCGAATATAACGCATACCGGGCAACACTTGCTCCATCATACGGGTAAAGTCCACAGTTCGTTGAGCCAGGTCGGGTTCGTGCATCAGTCGATTGAACATGAGCCTGCCCCCCGGGCGCAGGAGGCCGACCGCATTCAAGATGAATTCCTCGGTTTCGGCTGAGGGCGGAACCTCCCGGTCTTGGAACAGGTCCACCACCACCAAGTCGTATTGGCTCTGACATGCCGCCACAAATTTCACCGCGTCGGATTCCACCACTTCCAAATCGGGCACCTCATCCAATTTGAACCATTTCCGGGCCAGGGCAACCATGGCGGGATCAATTTCAACACCCGTGATTCTAAACTTCCCCGGTCTTTGCTGCAACAACAATGGCACATTGCCTGCCCCCAAGCCGAGCACCAACACATCCCTCCAAGTCCTATCGAGCACACCCTCTTTTCGGAAAGCCTCACGGAACACTTTGTCCAAGGAACCATGGCTCATGTTCACGTTGGGAGAATTCACCATGCGCTTTCCCCAGGCATACCAAACCTCCAGTTTTCCGCTGAAGGCACTTTCTCGCGTTTCGAGCACCTCTTCTCGGAAAAAGGACATGAGGTATTTGTACATGGAAACCAATGGGAGCAGGTCGGATGGAAAATGAATGTTGTCGCAAGTTAAGCAAGAGCCGCTTCGGTTGTTTTGTCTGCCACCAATTTGAATCCGTAGAGAATTGGGCCTTATCTTGGCATCATGCAGGAATTTGGATTGTATTTCCGCATTGGCATCGACCACATCACCGATTTGGGTGGATATGACCACATGTTGTTTTTGGTGGCTACCTGTGCCTCCCTCGCTTGGTCTGAGTGGCGCAAGCTAGCCTGGTTAGTCACAGCCTTCACGTTGGGGCACTCCATTACGTTGGCCATGAGCGTGCTTTCCGCCCCATTTTTTTCATCTGAATGGATCGAGTTTTTCATCCCAGTCACCATTTTATTGACCGCCATGGACCTGCTCCGGTCGGAGGGCAACAGTCCTCAAAGGCTGAAATATGTTGCCGTCGCCACGTTCGGTTGCATCCATGGCATGGGATTCAGTTCCTACCTCCGCAGTTTGTTGGGCTCGGAAAACGACCTTCTATTGCCTTTGTTCGGGTTCAATTTGGGTTTGGAAATGGGGCAATTGGTCGTGGTAACCGCGGTGGTGGCATTCACATCGATTTTGGTTGGCATGATCGGGATTCAACGAAGGGATTTGCGGATTTTCCTGGCGGGAGCTGTGGGTTTGGCAGCTTTCTCCTTGATGTTGGAAAAATGGCCTGGATGAGGATTCAGTGGGTCAATCCGAGCACGCAAACCTCAAACCTCCAATCAATTTGGACCACCTTTTTGTTTACCTGTGGCTTCAATTCTCACCCGGGAAACCAGAAGTACTTTCGATCGCTTCGGGGAAGTAAATGGAGCCTACCAAAAACAATGGATTTGGCTATTTTTACGATTCAATTTTCAGGACCATGCATTTGACCCATGCTATTTTCAGACTCGGCATTTTGCCGATGATCGTCCTTTGTGGACTTACCCTTCAGGCCCAAGCCCCTGACAAGTTCCGGCAGTTGGAAGAAATCCTTCCCACACCCACGGCATACCGGACTGCCTCCGGCGCCCCGGGCAATGCCTACTACCAAAACCGGGCGGACTATGCCATGGACCTTCAACTGGACGATGAGAAACAAATCCTGCGCGGTGAAGAAACCATCACCTACCATAACAGTTCCCCGGACGCCCTCACCTACCTTTGGCTGCAGCTAGACCAGAACATTTTCGAGAAAAAGTCCGACCGCGCCCTCACCCAAACCGGCAGGCTGGAAGACCGCATGTCTTTGGATCAGTTCCAGGATTTGTTCATGGAGTATGACGGTGGATTCAAATTGGAATGGGTGAAAGATACCAAAGGGAAAGACCTCAAATACACCGTGGTGAAAACCATGATGCGTGTTGATTTGCCTCAGCCGCTGCTCTCCGGAGGAAATTTTTCGTTCAAAGTCAAATGGTGGTACAACATCAACGACCGGGACAAAGTCGGGGGACGCAGCGGTTACGAAGTCTTCAAAGAAGAGGGCAACTACCTTTACACCATGGCTCAATTTTTCCCGCGGATGTGCGTGTACAACGATGTCACGGGCTGGCAACACAAGCAATTTTTGGGAGCGGGAGAGTTCACACTTCCTTTCGGAAATTACAAAGTCAATCTCACCGTGCCGGACGACCACATTGTGGGTGCCACAGGCGTCTTGGTGAATGCAGACAAGATTTTAAGCCCCGCACAACGGAGTCGTTTGGAACAAGCCCGCAAATCCGACAGGCCGGTGATGATCGTGACGCCCGAGGAAGCAAAAAAAGCCGAGCAAGGCAAGCCAAAAGGCAACAAAACCTGGACCTTTCAAGCCGACAATGTGCGTGATTTCGCCTTTGCCAGTAGCCGGAAGTTCATTTGGGATGCCATGAACCAACGGGTGGGCAACCACGATGTGTTGTGCATGAGCTTTTACCCCAAGGAAGGAAATCCTCTTTGGGAGCAATACAGCACACGGGTTGTGGCGCATACCATCAAGACCTATTCCAAATTCACGGTAGACTACAGTTACCCCGTGGCCATCTCGGTGCATAGCAAAGACATCGGCATGGAATACCCCATGATTTGCTTCAACGGCGGCCGCCCAGAACCTGACGGCACCTATTCGGACCGAACCAAATACGGCATGATATCGGTCATCATCCACGAGGTCGGGCACAACTTTTTCCCGATGATCATCAATTCGGATGAGCGGCAATGGACTTGGATGGACGAGGGTCTCAACACCTTCGTGCAGTATCTGGCCGAACAGGAATGGGACCGCAATTATCCCTCCCGGCGTGGGCCTGCCTACAAAATCGTGGATTACATGAAAGGAGACAAAGCCACCATGTCGCCCATCATGACCAACTCGGAAAGCATCCGTCAGTTTGGCAACAATGCTTACGGCAAACCGGCCACTGCCTTGAACATCCTGCGCGAAACCGTGCTGGGCCGCGAGCTTTTCGATTACGCCTTCAAAGAATATTGCAGACGTTGGGCCTTCAAGCATCCCAACCCGGCCGATTTGTTCCGCACCATGGAAGATGCCTCCGGGGTTGATTTGGACTGGTTTTGGAGGGGATGGTTCTACGGTGCCAACCGCGTGGACATCTCAATCGACAAGGTCCGGTGGTTCCAACCGAGCAGCATGGATCCAGAAAAGGAAAAGGCCATCGCCAAAGAAAAAATGCTCAACCAACGTGATTCGCACATCGGTGTCCCCCGCAACAATACGGAAATCCCACAAACGGTGGTGGAGGCCGACCCCGGCATGAACGACTTCTATAACCGCTACGACCCTTTTGCCGTGACGCCAGCCGACAAAACGGTCTATGAAATGTTCAAAGCCAGCCTGAGCCCCGAAGCAGCCAAGGAATTGGACAAGGGTTGGAACTTTTACGAACTGACCTTGTCGGATTTGGGTGGACTTCCCATGCCGGTTATTTTGGAATTCACCTTCACGGATGGCAGCAAACAAGTGGAAAGGATTCCGGCGGAAATCTGGCGTTATGGAGACTCCACCGTGACCAAGATTTTCAAATTCGAAAAGCAGGTCCTTTCCATTGCATTGGACCCATTCCTGGAAACTGCCGATGTGGATTTTGCCAACAACCATTGGCCTGCCAAAGTGGAACCTACGCGCTTTCAGCTGTACCAAGACCGGAATGAGCGTGGAGACAATCCCATGAGACAAAACCAAAACAACCGTTGACATGGTCCGATTTGGGCTGTTGATTGGGTTTTGGATGTTGGCTTGGCCCTTGCAGGCAGGGGATTCCATGCATGATTTCCATGTCTGCATCATGGAGATTGACCACAGACCATCCGAAAACAAATTGGAAATCTCGGTCAAAATTTTCACCGACGACCTCGAAAACACCTTGGAGGCTTTGGGAGCGCCCCGACTCAACATCGGCGGAGGGAAAATCGAACATCCGTCTACCGACAGCCTGATTGGGCTATATCTGCAGCATCGTATCGGATTGGAGCAGGGTACAAAACGATTGCCCTTGACCTTGGTGGGTAAAGAGGTGGAATTGGACGCGACTTGGTGTTATCTCACTTCAGACTTAAACTTGGATGCAAAAAACCTCAAAATCGAAAATCGGGTTCTGTTCGAGCGATTTGAAGACCAATTGAATATCCTATATTTCCGCAGTCCGAATGGTAAGCAAAGCTTTCGGATGGTGGCATCCAGCCCCTCAATCATGGTGGATTTTTAGCCAAAAACATGTTCGATTTGAAACTTGGATGTTAATTTTGATGCATCAAAACACCTCAGCATCATGAAAAGATTCACCCTTGTTTTCTTGTTCATCGGAATGGCATGGACAAACATTACCCTGAAAGCACAACCTGAAGGCCTTTCTTTGGGGGTCAGGCTCACCAATTGGTGGGGGCTTACCGCAAAATACAATTTCAGCGAAGTGGGTGCCATCGAAGGCATCGTCAACACACGTTGGGGCGGTTATATTATCCATGGCCTTTACGAGCATCACTTCCCTGCCTTTAAAATCCAAGGAATGCGTTGGTATGTAGGTGGTGGCGCGCACATTGGTTTTTGGTCTGACCGCTACAACAACGGGAATTATTGGTTTGCAGACAGCAGAAGTGGCGGTGTAGGCATTGGTCTGGACCTCATCGGGGGCTTGGAATACACCATTCCCGACCTGCCGCTCAACATCAGTTTAGACATCAAACCTGGTTTCAATTTCGTCCCGTCAGCATTGCCATTTTACGACGATGGCGCAATCAGTGTCCGATACGTTTTTTGATTCCAAACCTCCAGAAAACTTATTCAGGGTGGCCTGGTGGTCACCCTTTTTTTAATCTATGTGACCAAGGCAGATTGAATTATGCATGGTGCTCAAGGATTCAGATATTTGGATTAGGTTGGCCCCCAGTCGGCAAGGTTTGATTTGCCCACGATTTGGCTAAATTTGCCTTTCGGAATTTTTGTTGCAGGCACAACTTGTTCAAATTTCAAGCACCATCATTCAGCCCTTGGCGCAAATGGCTTGTAGGCTCCTTTGCCTTCTTGGCAACTCTCACCGTGGGCGTATTTGCCTATGCTATTTTGGCTGAAATCCCGTCACCGCTCAACTTGTCGGCTTCAGAAAAGGGACAAGTGAATCCGGGGTCCTTGAAACAAGCCAAGGCTCCAATTTTCGTGCAAAATCTGCCAGAAAGCTTCGAATTTGACATCATTTGCCCAGACTCTTCGGTGGGAGCCACTTCATTCGAGGGATTTTCGGCATCCTACGCATCCGACTCTTCCAGCATCTTTTGTTTCAGGGGAAATCATCAGCGCAACCGTCCTTCCCGTGGCACTATTTCGACTTGTCCTGACAGCATTTCGTTGGATTGGCAATTCAAAACAGGTTACGATGGTACCCAAACCGAATATGGGATGTGGGGAGGCGGTGCAGGCTGGACCGGACAACCCTTGTTGGTTAAATGGACCAAAGACCAAAAGCACAAATTGGGAATCAGCGATCCCGATTTCTTGAAAAACGATCAAGCATTGGAGGTCATCATTGGTTCGTTGTGCGGTGATATTTACTTTTTGGATTCCGAAACGGGTAAGCCCACACGGGAAAAAATGTCAATCGGGAACCCCATCAAGGGCACGGTTTCGGTGGATCCACGCAAAAATGGAATCCTTTACGTGGGACAAGGGATTCAACATGGATCGCAATTTGGAGCCCACATCCTGGATATGTTTGCCCGGAAAGAAATCTTTTACCAACCCGGAAGAGATCGACATGCAAAGCGCCAATGGGGGGCTTTCGACAGCAATCCGCTCGTGGATCATCAGACCGGAACGGTTTTTTGGCCAGCGGAGAACGGCTTGGTATATCGTTTCAAATTGGATTCCTCAAGGACGGTGAATGAATTGACCAAAGTCCGGTACCACCATGAGGAGCTGTTCAGACAAGGAATTGAATCCAGCATGTCGGTAATGGGGAATTTTGGATTTTTCACGGACAACAGCGGCACGGTCGTTTGTTTGAACCTTTCCACCCTAGAGCCGATTTGGATGTCCAACAACGGCGATGATTCAGATGCAAGTGTGACGTTGGACGAGGAAGAAGATGGAATGATTGCACTTTACACCGGCAATGAAGTGGACAAAAAGGCACCTATCAGCGAAGCCATCTTTAGGAAATTGGATGCAGCCACGGGTAAAGAATTGTGGAGGGTAAAAAGGCGTTGTTCAGGTACAGAATTGCAAGGCAAAACCAACAGTGGTGGCGTTTTGGCAAGCCCTGTCATCGGCAAGATGGCTGGTAAGAACTTAGTTTATTGTGTTTTTTCTCGCGTGGATTCCCGCAACAGGGGTGAATTCATCGCCATCGACAAGGCGACCGGAAAAGAAGCATTCAATTTGCTCATGGACCACTATTCTTGGTCTTCTCCTGTGGATGTTTACGACGAGCTTGGCAACATTTACATTTTCTTGACAGACGTAATCGGGAATGTGTATCTCCTTGACGGATTGACAGGTGAGCTGCTCATCAAACAAAAAACCCCATTCACGTTTGAATCCTCCCCTATTGCCGTGAACGACCGAATCGTGATTGCCTCAAGGGGGCACCACATACTCAGTTTCAAATTGCATCAAATACAGCGTTAGAATGAATTCAAGGGTAGGATGGTTTGTCTTTTTGGCTTGGCTTCCGTTTTGGGGTTGGAGCCAATACCCTGTCTTCAAAGAAATCAAGGACAAGGCGGCTTATCCATTTTTGTTGTACCAACCCGGCAACATCCCTGCGGGCGCCAAACCGCCGGTCATTATTTTCCTTCATGGGAGAAGCCTCTCCGGGACCGACCTGAACATGGTGAAGCGGTACGGAGTTTTGGACGCCATCGAACGGGGACAAGTGGTTCCTGCAATCGTGGCCGCCCCCCAAGTCAAAAAGTCCGAAAGTTGGGACCCCGCCAAAGTATTGACCATCTTGGACTACGTTCAATCCCAATACGATACGGATACAACTCGCGTTTATGTGGTAGGCATGAGTTTGGGAGGGTATGGCACTTTGCATTTTGCAGGGAAGTACCCGGACAGGATTGCTGCCGCAGTAGCCATGTGCGGAGGTGGAAACCCCAAAGATGCCTGCAATTTGGGCCAAACCAATCTATGGATTCAGCATGGCAAACTGGACCAAGCCGTACCTTACACTCAATCTTTGGAGATTTTTGATGCCATCCAATCCTGCGAACCCAAAGGGGAGTGTATTTTGACCCTCTACCCAAAATATGGCCACGGTGAATTGGCACATGAGTTTTACAAGGACACCTTATACCGTTGGTTATTCCAGTTTCAAATCAAGAAACCGACCCCCGAAGATGAAGCTAAAAAACCCATTTTGGAGGTTGCAGGAGAAAATCATGCCACCGATTCCTTGGCCAGAGCAAGCATTTCAAAGGGTTCCGTACCCACCAAAAACCCAACGCCCTCCAATTCCAAAATAGTCCATATCGTGAAAAGCGGAGATACCTTGTCCGGAATTGCCCAAAAACACCGGACTTCGGTTGGCTCATTGTGCAAACTGAACGGAATCAAAGCCACCAGCACCCTTCAAATCGGGCAAAAAATCAAGATCCGATGAATTCGTTCCCATTTCCGACGGAGAGAACCTGGCCAACCGCATCAAAATGAACGAAATCCAACGTCCAAATCATCATTCATCCTTCCTTACGGCGGGATTGAGGCAAGCATTGGGATTTTTTGTGATGTTCGGTTGCGTCATCTGGTTTCCTTTGGGCGGTGCGATGCTTTGGGCACAAAAAAACAATCCCGAGGAAATTCGGTCAGGTCCGATGGTAGGATATTCCCAAATGCGCGAAGTGATGTTATGGGTACAAACCGCGACATCTGCCCGAGTGCAGTTCGAGTACCACGACCGCGATGAAGAGTTGGCAGAGAAGCATTGGACGGCTCCAGTTACCACCGAAAAACCCTCCGGGTTCACCGCCCATTGCCTTGCAGATGAAGTCGAGCCTGGAAAAAGATACGTCGCCACGCTATATATCAATAAAAAAAGGGTCGATCTACCCTACCCTGTTCATTTCCAATCACAATCATTGTGGCAGTGGCGCACCGATCCTCCCACGGTGAGGATGGCAGTAGGGAGTTGCGCTTACGTGAATGAAACGGAACTAGACAGACCGGGACAACCCTATGGAGGTGGGTACGGCATTTTCAATCAGATTGCCGATCAACTTCCCGAATTGATGTTGTGGCTGGGCGACAATGTCTATTTCCGGGAGGCAGATTGGACCACCCAAACCGGGATGTTCCACCGTTACACCTACTCGAGGAGCATCCCCGAGCTCCAAAAATTACTGGCACAAACCCACCACTATGCCATTTGGGACGACCATGACTTTGGCCCCAACGATTCCGACCACAGTTTCGTGCATAAAGATTTGGCTTTGAAAGCATTCAAGGCGTTTTGGGCCAATCCGTCCTATGGCTTGGAGGGCCGGGCTGGCATCACCACCCAATTTCAATGGGCCGATTGTGATTTTTTCCTCCTGGACAACCGTTACAACCGTGGTGGGGCCGCTCAGCCCAAAAACAGCCGCAGTATGCTGGGAAAGGAGCAGTTGGTTTGGCTGTTGGACGCGCTCAAATACAGCAAAGCCCCATTCAAATTTGTCTGTATCGGTGGCATGGTTTTGAGCACCGCTGCCGTGTATGAAAACTATGCACGGGTATTTCCGGAAGAACGGGAATACTTGCTGCAAGAAATCCAGCGAGAGAAAATCAAAGGTGTCATTTTTCTCACCGGAGACCGGCACCATACGGAACTTTCCAAGTGGCATCCCGAGGGAGGCGTTGTCGTTTACGACCTAACAATATCTCCCCTGACCTCCAAGGCTCATGGAGGGGATGAAGGCAAAAACCAACACTTGGTGGAAGGCACTGAAATTACTGAACCCAATTTTGGAATTTTGGAAGTGAGTGGCGCATTCAAATCCAGGGTATTGAACATTCAAATTTTCAATGCTCGGGGCGATTCTTTGTGGAAAAAGACCATTCCACAGGGGGATTGACCGAATTATTTTGGAAGTTTTGGGGGAAAGCCAACGCTCATTGGTAAAGTTGAAATGTTGTCAGAATCATTCAAAACCCTTAAATTAGCGGATACGGTTATTGGTGTCCTATCCAGAAACATGAAACAAACTATCCTCTTTGCCATTCTTGTGCTGTTTTTGCACAAGATTGATGCTCAAGTTATCAGCCAATTCGATTTCGACGATCCTGCATTCGACGAGAAAATTGCCACGATCGGTCCAAATGCGATTTCGTCTGGCTCCCTCGCCAATGCAAGGGCCACCGGAAACGGAACCCCCCAAGGTTGCGCTGCTGGAGTGAACCCATTCGGTTCGGGAGGCTGTTTTACTGCAGCAGGATGCCCACAAAACATCAACATGGTTGTACCCAACACAGGCAACATTTTCAACGTGCCCAGCCCAACCATGACCATCGACTACCGCCGGGCTACCCGGGAAATCGACGGCTGGTTTTGGCTGAAGGACCAACTTGCATTCGGGGTTCGTTTCAGCAAACTCACTGCCCGCTATGCCTATGACAACGGTGCGGGTGGTTGCGTTCCACAAATTGAATTTGCAGCCTTCCCCCCCGCTTGGAACTGGCCCGTCAATGGGGGTTGGATATGGGGAGGTACTGCACCTGTCAATGGGGAAATGCCTTTGGACAACGTTTGGAGAACCGTCAGCTTCACCTACGACCAAACTTCAGGTGTGGCGTCGATGTCCATCAACAATCCGGCCCATACCGAATACAGCAATGGCGTAGCAGGTCGTGCTTTTTGCGGCTGGACCAATGCCAACATGGGTATGGGTCCCAACATGGACAATGGTGGATCGGGTGCGAACAGTACGCAATCCTTTTTAGACAATGCCCGCTATGGAAATGTTGCTACGCTCCCGGTAGTACTTGAATATTTCCGCGGGGACCAAAATGGACTGGGTGTGGATTTGACATGGAAAACACGCAGCGAACAACAAAACATGGGGTTCATCCTCTACCGTAGCACCGATGCGGACCATTGGGTCGAAATGGGCAGGGTAGACGGACAAATTACCTCCGAGGAAGACCAAGCTTACCATTATCGTGACGAAACGCCTTTCCGTGGGTTAAACTTTTACCGTTTGGTTCAAGTGGACATGAATGGTGCAACAGCCGGCTTCCCAGCCGTGAATGTAAACGTCGAATACGAGGGCAGCAACCTATTGGCCATTTCCCCCGTTCCTGCCACCGCAGGCCTCCTACAACTCACTTTCGACAGCGAGGTGGAGGGTGCAGATTTGGCCGTTGAGATATTCAATCTTTCAGGCCAGCCACACTTGAGCGAAAAATTTCAACTCCATAGTGGCATCAACCAATTGGATTTGGACATCAGCCTGCTTTCCGATGGCTTGTATCTGGCCAAAGTAAGCAACGGCAAATCCACCCAGACCAAGTTGTTCACAGTTTTGGGCAACCGTTGAGCTCGACCCATCCTGCAGCAAGCATGAAGTCTCCGGAGGTCACTGCACCTTTTTGAACTTCAAAGCGAACACAAACGACCATTCTCCCCAGTTTTGCTGAGGCAAAACCATTTCCATTTCCCAATGATGGGCCGATGCGATTTGGGTGATTGTTTTGATGTCGCAGTCCTCGCTCAACACCATGATGACTTTGCTTTGAGGATGACGGTATGCTACCAAACCCTCAAAAAACCGCTTGAAATAAAGGTGATCCTCCCCACAATACCAAGCATGTTCGGCCATGTTAATTGGGTTTCGAGGATAGTAGGGCGGATTGACCACCACCCAGTCATATCTGAAATCAGGCAATGAGTCGAACAAATCGCTTTCCAAAACTTGAATGACCGTTTGGTTGCGTTCCGCGTTTTCTTTCGCAGCCTTCACTGCCTCCGGATTGATGTCAGTGCAGGTAACATCAGCACCCTTTAGAGAGGCCCAAATGGAAATCAAGCCACTTCCAGCACCCAATTCCAAAAACTTTTGATTGGTTAAATCAAATTTATCTAAATATCTCAAAATCAATTTTGTACTAAAGAAAATTCCTGGATGAAATATTCCGTTTTCAACCTTGATTTTGATATTTTGGTAGCGAAAATTTCGAGGTTTTCGGAGGTAAAAAAGCACCAATGGCTTCACCAATCTACTAACCAAAGGTTGCCAATATTTGCGCGCACCTGTCGCCATTAAAATCCTTCGATTTCCGGTTGACGATACTTCAGCCAAAACTTTTGGAGGAGTTTGATTTCATAGGGCATCCGGTATACTTTCAACTTGTAGCGCCAACCTCCCATCCATTGCATCACTTTCCGTTGGAAAGGACTCAATTTGATGTCGGATGCAGTCGGGAAACGTGCATTGAGTACCGTCTCAAAATCCTTCACTCGGTCGACCATTTTTGGAGTAAGCCAAGGAGTCAATGGATTTTTTCGCAAATCGAATTTCTCCCAGGCGGGGGAAAGCCAATCCTTGAGATGTGTCGGGAATTCAAATCCGCTGGCCTTCACTTGGTGGTACAATTCTGACCCCTCCGTTGGTACCGGGCTGTACATGTAAAGGATGATTTCGGCTTGAGGATTCACCACTTTGATGCCTCGTATGAACTCAATGTCGGCATTGATGCGGTCCAAAACGGCTTGAGGAGAATCGGCGGGAGTCCCCAATACGAATGAGTATTCAGGAACGATACCGATTTGATATAACCTTTCAGCGAAACGCTTGATTTGTGCTGCAGTTTGTGTCCCCCCTTTGTCCATTTGGGCCAATACAGAATCATCGCCCGTCTCAGCCCCGAAAAAGATGATTTTACACCCCGATTCGCGCAAAAGACGAAGATCGTCGTCGGAATATTTGTCCATGGTGTCGATGCGACCTTCACCCCACCAAGTCATGCCTTGCCCCACCATCAACCTTGCGAACTCAACCGTTCTGGCCCGATTTGTGAAAAAGTTGTTGTCATGAAACTCTACTGCATCCCCACCCCATTGTGCCCTCACGCGCATCACATCCTCAAAAATACGGGCCGCATTCATCCCTTTCCATCTCGCATTGTAAATGGGCACAACCGCACAAAACGAACAGGTGAACGGACACCCGAAACTGGAATGGTATGCAATGGTGCGCTTGCCTAACCACGTTTTGGGGAGATAGCCCGCCATGTCGTAGAAACCATGGAGTTTCTCGTAGGGAAGCGGATTCAAACCTTCGTAGTCGGGCAAGGCCGATTTGGCAGTTTTTTGAATTTCACCTGTGATGGCATCTCGAAATATCAGGTTGGGGATCTCGCCGATTGGATTTCCTTGGTCGAGGGCCCACAACAGGGCGGGAAACGCCAAATCACCCGGACCGTCCACCACAAAATCCACCCAGCCCGATTCGAGTACCACCTGATGTTGGTTGGAAGCAAAATAACCTCCCCAAACCATGACGACATTCGGAAATTGTATGCGAATTCTCTCAGCAAAAGGGATTGCCTGCGCCAATTGTTGACCTGGCATGACGGTGAATCCAACGTATTTGAACCGCCCGCTGTTGAGATATGCTTCGATTTTCGGCCAAG
>Ga0068876_10000201_pt1 | contig 46733 bp, 45 predicted proteins | sample NOAtaG_6_FD_66442 | JGI IMG/M metagenome (GOLD analysis project Ga0068876, IMG submission 66442) | Freshwater lake microbial communities from Lake Erie, under a cyanobacterial bloom - NOAA_Erie_Diel5S_2200h metaG | ecosystem: Environmental > Aquatic > Freshwater > Lake | place: USA: Ohio, Lake...
CAAATTCAATTTATTGGAATACATCGATGCTTATTTTTGCTAAGGATAAATCAGAAATTAGTTTATCCTACACACCATGGTTAAGACAATTAACGAATGATATTCATTTATCTTATTTGTCCGGATATGGAAAAATAGGAAAAAGATCTGCTGTAACTGGTGCTTTACGGTTTTTTAGTTTGGGTGAAATTACCTTTACTGACGCAAGCGGTAATGTTATTAGAGATGACAAGCCAAGTGAATTTGAGATAACAGGTGGGTATGCATTTCAGTTGGGTAAACGCACGAGCATTGGTATTAATGGTAAATTTGCTTATTCCAATCTTACCGGGGGATTAACCGTTGCAGGAGTTAATACCAAGGCAGGGGTTGCAGGTGCTACAGATGTTTCATTTACTTACTATAATGACGATGCGGAAATCGGAAATATTAATGGGATTTATACATTTGCTGCTACAATCAATAATGTAGGAAACAAAATTGCTTATTCAGAACTGCAGTCGAGGGATTTTTTACCAATGAATTTAAAAATTGGTAATTCATTCAAAGCAGAAATAGATGGATATAATAGTTTATTATTTGCAATAGATCTTCAAAAGTTATTGGTACCAACTCCAGCATATTATGATTTTGTGGATGCTGACGGAGATGGTGAATCAAACGACTATACAATGCTTTCCGGTAGAAGTGATGATGTTGGAATAATATCCGGAATGTTTCAATCATTTTATGATGCACCTGGTGTTGTGGCTACAGATGAGAATGGGGATTACATACAAAATACAGACGGGTCTTATCAGGTGGTAAAAGGAACAAAATTCAAGGAGGAATTGGCAGAAGTAAATATCTGTGCCGGACTTGAATATTGGTATAACAATGTGTTAGCCATTCGGGCTGGTTATTTCTATGAGAACAAAAATAAAGGTGATCGTCAATATTTTAATGCAGGAATAGGTTTTAGGTACAATATGTTAGGAATTGATGTATCTTATTTGGCTGCTTTGAAACGTCAAAGTCCATTGGCAAATACGCTTCGGTTTACGCTCCGTTATCACATTGGCAGTAGAGCAGTAAGTGAGGGTGAATCTGCGCCAGAATAATATGGATTTTAGAATAGGATTTGGTGTTGATGTGCATCGCTTAGCAGATACTCATGAACTGTTTATCGGTGGCAAGCAAATTCCATCAGACTTGGGTGCCGTTGGTCATTCTGATGCGGATGTTCTCATTCATGCCATTTGCGACGCGTTATTAGGAGCTTTAAATCTTAGAGATATTGGTTATCATTTTCCCGATACCGATGCAAGTTTTAAAGGAATTGATTCAAAAATATTACTCACGAATGTTGTAAATATTATAAAATCTAAAGGTTTTATCGTTCAAAATATTGATTCTACAGTAATTTTAGAAAAACCAAAATTAAATCCACATATTGCTGAAATGCAAAATATTCTAGCGAATATATTAGAAATTACAACTGATCGTATTTCCATAAAAGCAACTACGCATGAAACTGTTGATTCCTTTGGTAATAGAGAGGCAATTAAGGCGTATGCAGTTTGTTTATTGAAACAGAATTAATTATGTATTTAATACATCTTTATTTCATCAACCCGCTCAAAGAATTTTATAATATTTTGCAACTTTTTATAGCATTTGTTCGTCAAATACTACGTGATTAATTGATTCTGTGAAACCAGCTTTTTTAATAATATTATTTTTTTCTTCTTTCTGCTCTTTTGCGCAAAATGCAGCGATTAAAAGAAATCTTGATACAACTTCCGTTAAACAGGTCATTTATGAAGATGAAGTTGTGGCTATTTTTTACACTATAGAACCATGTTATCCAGAAATAGGTTTTGATCAAGAAAAGATCATTTTACAATTACAAAATAAAACATCTCTTAGAATAAATATTTCATGGCATTCACTTCTCTACTATAATGGTAAATGTAATACTTGTGATTACCCGAATGAATATACGTCATCTTTTGAATTAATACCCAATCAAAGTTTAATTGGAGATTGTTCCTTGAATTCAAATCATGGTTTAACTTTTTTTTCCAAGTTTATAGATGAAAATTATACAGGTAATGCAGAATTAACAGATTTCAGTTTGAAGGACATTAAAACATCCATAATAAGCAAATGATAAAATTATTTACAGTTATATTATTTTGTTTATCACTATCACTTGGATTTGGTCAGACTTGTTTTGATGGTATTCAAAATGGTAATGAAACCGGTGTTGATTGCGGGGGATCTTGTCCTCCTTGTTCCACACCTTGTCAGATATCTGTTGCTGCTGAAATTCCGCCGGTACAAGGTGGTTGTTGCAGTTATTCGCTTGAAATGATTGATAGTTATGGTGATGGTTGGAATGGTGCTTCGATGAGTGTTGTCGTAAATGGAGTTACTTATGGACCATATTCAGCAACAGGTTATGGCAGTACAGTAACTATTCCAGTTTGTGATGGAGAGGTATTTGTTATAAATTATTTGGCGGCAGGAAGCTGGCCTTCGGAATGCAGTTACGTATTAAACGACGGTGAAGGAAACGTTGTTTATCAAGCAGGACCGAATCCAACTGTTGGAAATAACTTATTTATTGGTAACGGGCAATGCTTTAGTCCAGGTGTCTTGGATTGCAATGGAGGTCAAATAAGTTTGGTTGCTGAAGGTCAAGGCGCATCGATTTTAGCGATTGATAATGATTTTGATTTTGGCAATGCAGGAACAGGATGGACAACCAATGTTGCGGCATCGTTTAATAATCCTTGTGATCCCTCCATCGATGGCGGGACTTACATGTGGATGGGAAGCTCAGCTCAGCATCCGCGAATTATTCAAACTGTTCCTTTAGATTTATCCTGTGGAGGAGAAATTTGTTTTTATCTTGATTTTGCAACTCAAGGAGCTCCAAGTCCTTGTGAAGGAATAGATTTACCTAATGAAGGGGTTTACTTGGAATACAGCACCAATGGAGGTGCAACTTGGACAACTTTGGAGTATTTTGGACCAGCTGGCGTAGGTAATAATTCACAAAGTGGAGGAACCAACCCACAGATGACGAGTTGGAATCAGTATTGTTACACTATTCCTTCTGGAGCTCAAACTACCAATACAATAATTCATTGGGCCCAAACAGGTTCATCGGGTGCTCAAAATGATCACTGGGGACTTGATAATGTTACCATTACATCTTTGGCAAACTGTCAACCATATTGGTATAACTATACCTACACTCCTCAAAATGTGGATAATCCATTGCAAACAATTGGTCTAAGTTCAACGAGCACTTATAATGTAGTTTATACGAATGGATCAGATTCGTGCTCAACAAGTATAACAGTTAATGTACCGCCTTGTCCATGTCCTGTTGCTACAGTATCTGGAGGAGGTAATTACTGTTTAGGGGATACTATTCCAAGCGTAAATTTTGATGTTACTGGAAATTTCCCAATTACTTTGGTTTATGCAATTGATGGTGTTCCTCAATCGCCACTCGTAATTTATGGTGACACTTCCTTGATCAATCCTGTTGATGGAATTTATACAATTTTAGGCGTAACTGATACTACGCTATGTGTTGGGGCATTTTCTGGTTCTGCGACGGTTGCCGCCTTTCCTTCTCCAATAATTGCCGATTTATCAGGCGGCGGACAATATTGTGAAGGAGAAATAATTGACGATATAACCATTGATGTGGTGGGAACCGGTTTGATTTCAATTTTTTATAGTATTGATGGTTTACCACAACCAATTTTAACTGATCCATCTAGTTTCAATTTAGGAAATAACCCTGGAGAATATATTTTGATAATTTTGTCGGATGCAGGTTGTGCAACACAAATTCAGGATACTATTTTAATCGAGCAAAATCCAATTCCTATTGTTAATCCTTCCATTTTTGATTCGGAAATTTGCGAAGGTGATTCAATTTTTCTTTTTTCCAATGGCTCATTTGATAGTTATAATTGGACAGGGCCTAATGGATTTATTTCTTCCGTTCAAGATCCGATAATAGAAAACTCAGTAATTTCTAGTTCTGGCAATTATATTTTAACTGTAACAGAAAACGGTTGTGAAAGCGTACAGGAAGAAGTCAATTTATTAGTGAATTCACTTCCAAATTTATCAGTATCTAATGATACTACCATTTGTGTTGGTCAAACCATTTCATTATTGGCAACTGGTGCTGATGATATTGTTTGGAGTGGTAACATAATTAATGGAATTCCATTTACACCAGTTTCAACTGAAACTTTCCAAATTTCAGGCACATCTAATGGATGTACAACTTATGAAACGGTTGTTGTTAACGTTCTTCCTCTTCCTGAACCTGGTTTTAATGCTTCTACTTATAGCGGATATGCTCCATTAACAGTTGACTTGAGTAATACCAGTCAAAATGCCAATCTATATTATTGGGATTTTGGAAATGGTTTAGGAGCTGAAGTCAACAATCTTTCTTCGCAAAATCCAGTATATTTAACCCCCGGAGTGTACTATATTGATTTGAATGCTTCCAACGGAATTTGCGACAGTACCTATACAGATTCCATTGTTGTTATTGCCTATCCAGACATGTCTGTTCATTTGCCAAATGTTTTCACTCCCAATGGTGACGGTGACAATGATGAGTATATTATTGAAGTAATTAATGGTGCTGAATTTGAAGCTATAATTTTGAATCGATGGGGAAATGTTATGGCAGAAATCAATGAATTAAACGTTGGCTGGAATGGAAAAGTAAATGGAGATGAGGCAGTTGATGGAGTTTATTTTGTAAAATATTACGCCAAGGGTTTAGATGGCACAATTAAGGAGGGTGAAGCATATTTTCATTTATTGCGCTAGGATATATTTAAAAAATTAAGAAAAGCATAATTTTCTATTTGATTGCAAATTACATCGAATCTAAGAAAGTAAAATGCTAAGCTAATTGACAAATAAAAAAGGCAATCAATTTCTTTAAAAATCATTGATTACCTTTTCAACTAATGTTTAGGGCTTGAGAACTAACTTTCATCAAAGTTCATTGATAAACAAGATTTTTGATGAAATCCTTATTAAATAGAAGCAATTTTATCTGACATGTATTCTCCTGCTTTTAATTTACCAACAATTTTTGAGAAGCAGTCTATGGTATATTTTACATCTTCAAGTGTATGAACGGCAGTTGGAATAAGTCGAAGTATAATCATACCTTTTGGAACTACTGGATAAACTACCATTGAACAGAAAATGTTATAATTTTCTCGTAAATCGTAAATCAAATTCGTTGATTCTGGTATAGATCCGTTCATATATACTGGAGTTACACATGAATTCGTTTCTCCAATTTCAAATCCTGCATCGACAAGTCCTTTTTGAAGTGCGTTTGTGATTTTCCATAAATTGTCTTTTAATTCTGGATTGTTACGCATCAATTCAAGCCTTTTTAAGGCTCCAAGAACTAGAGGAAGAGGCATAGCTTTGGCGAAAATTTGCGAACGCATGTTATATCTCAAGTATTCCACTACTTGTTCGTCAGATGAAATAAAACCACCAATTAAAGCGAAAGATTTGGCGAAAGTTCCGAAATAAACATCGATTCCGTCCTGACATCCTTGCTCTTGACCAGTACCACCTCCGGTTGCTCCGAGGGTGCCAATACCGTGTGCATCATCAACAAATAAGCGGAAATTGAATTTTTTCTTCAATTCTACAATTTCTTTAAGCTTGCCCTGATCACCACGCATACCAAAAACCCCCTCAGTTATCACTAGAATTGCTCCTCCTTGTTCATCAGCTAATTTGGTTGCTCTTTCCAATTGTTTTTCACAATCTTCGATATCATTGTGTTTGAAAACGTATCGTTTTCCCATGTGAAGACGCACTCCGTCCAAGATACATGCATGTGATTCAGCGTCATAAACAATAACATCACGACGATCTACTAAACAGTCGATAGCTGAAACCATTGCTTGGTAACCAAAATTACAGAGAATGGAGTCTTCTTTTTCTACGAATGCAGATAACTCAGCCTCCAATTGTTCATGGAAGTTGGAATTACCACTCATCATCCTAGCACCCATAGGGGAGGCAAAACCATATTGTGTTGCCGCATCTGCATCAGCTTTTCTAACCTCTGGATGATTGGCTAAACCCAAGTAATTATTTAAACTCCAATTCAATCTTTCTTTTCCTCTGAAAATCATATGAGGAGCAATGGCTCCCTCTAGTTTAGGAAAAGTAAAATATCCATGAGATTCTTTTGCATGTTGACCTATCGGTCCTCGGTTGTTTTTAATTTTTTCAAAAATGTCTTGAATCATGACGACTTTTCATTTAATGGTGCATTAAAATGCAAATAATAATAACATTACAAAATTAGCGAATTCGTAGGGAAAATTAATTTGAAATGAGGTAATTTATTAACACCAACTATTTCAAATTGGTTAAATTTTGATCAAGTAGATAAATAAATGATGATATAGCTGCTGCGCCAAGCTCTAATTCTCGTTTATTCACATTTTCAAAAATATCAGATGGGGCATGGTGAAAATCGAAATATCTTTGAGAATCAGGCACAAAGCCAAATAGGGGTATTCCGGGGTATGATTCTTTTAGTGGTCCAATATCAACGCCTCCGTAACCTTTTTTAAATTCGTAAATCTCGTAGGGTTCGAAATACTTGCTTAACTTTTGTAAAAAAACAATGTGTTGATCATTTCCATCACAACTGAATCCTTTTGGGGAGAATCCACCTCTGTCGCTTTCAAGTGCAGCGATTTGATTTTCGCCTTTTAATTTAACCCATTCAGCGTATGTCTTTCCTCCCATATTTCCATTCTCTTCATTCATAAAGAAAACGATTCTTAGCGTATTCATTGGTTGATAATTTAGTTCCCTTAGTATTCTCAATGCTTCTAAACAATGAATAACGCCGGCCCCATCGTCATGTGCTCCTTCACCGGTGTCCCATGAATCAAGATGACCTCCGAAGGTTATAATATTGTTAGGTTCGCGCTTTCCGTTTAATTGACCTACAACGTTGTAAGAAATTTCATCCGGAAAATTTCTGCAATCCATTTCCATTAGGAATATAGCAGATTGATCTTGTAGTATTTTACTTAAATCTTCAGCGTCTTGAGTTGAAATGGCAGCAGCTGGAATTTTATCAATTCCTTTTTCATAATGCATAGACCCCGTGTGTGGATGTTCGTCAATTGGTAATCCTAAAGATCTAATAATTAAACCCTTGGCTCCTAGTTTGGCAGCCTCTACAGCTCCATTTCCACGGATTGCATAACATCCACCGTATGCTTTAAACGTATTAATTTCAGACTCATTCATTGGCTGGTTAAGAAAGACTATTTTTCCTGAAACTAATTCTTTAGAAGCATTTTTAAGTTCCTCCAGATGGTGAAATTCAATGATTTCACCTTGTATTAGGCCGTCGGTTCCAATTGATCCACCGAGCGCAAGCATATTTACTTTTATTAAATCGTTGTTTTTGGTTTTTATCCATCCTGCTTCTTTTGTGCCTCTTTCCCAGTGTGGGACCTTTATTTCTTGCAAATAAGCACTATCAAATCCGTAGGACTTCATTTTTTGTATACTCCATTCTACAGCCATTTGTGCTTCAGCTGAACCAGACAATCTTGGACCAATATCTTTACATAAACTTTTAAGGTCTTCATATGCCTTTCCTTCCATTAAAGCTTCATTAAATATTTCTTTAATGAAAATTGAATCAGATTTTTGAGCATTGGTATATAGCGTAGCTAAAATTCCAAGGGCAAGAATTATATTTTTCACGTTTTTTCTATTTTTTTCTTGAGGTTATAAAGTCCTTTTTTAAAATCATTTGTAATAACTTTTTTCATTAGAGGTCCAAAAAACTTGGCTATTGGATTTTTTCCTAATGGGGTTAAAATTTGCCAACTTACTTCAGTTTTTTCCATTTCTTGCGTTAGGTTGAAGTTTATCTTTGATGTTCTTTGAAATCCAAAATCAAGTTCCATCGAAACTTTTCTATTTGCCTCAATATGAGTGAGAGTCATGGTTCCTTTTCCTACTTTTCTATTTCCTTCCCATTTATAGTTAGAACTGACAGTCATGGGTTCTCCTTCAAAGTAATTTTTCATGTAGGGATCCTTTTCATTCCAAGGACTCCAGATTATAAATTCTTCAAGATTAGCGATATGGTTAAAAATTTCATTAGATGGGGCAGAAATAATTATCTTCTCCTCTACAACTATGAAGTCGGGAAGGAAAAAACTTGCTAAAATAATAATCGTCAATAATCCTAAAATACTATAAAGTATATATAAAACTAGCATCATATTACTTGGGATGGTGAACGAAGATACAAGAATTTATTAAATCATTCGGTGATAGATACAGTGAATAGATATTGATTAATTATCTTTGTTTAAAAAATATAAAATGTCTTTAAAATGTGGTATTGTTGGTCTTCCTAATGTTGGAAAATCGACACTTTTCAATTGTCTTTCAAATGCTAAAGCCCAGTCAGCAAATTTTCCTTTTTGTACAATTGAACCTAATATTGGAACCATTTCCGTTCCGGATCCTCGTTTAGAAATATTGGAATCATTGGCAAAACCAGAAAAAGTAATTCCAACTACAATGGAGATTGTAGATATTGCAGGATTAGTTAAAGGAGCTTCAAAAGGTGAGGGTTTGGGGAATCAGTTTTTAGCAAATATCAGAGAAACTGACGCAATTATTCATGTATTGAGATGCTTTGATGACGGAAATATAATTCACGTTGATGGTAGTGTAAATCCTATAAGAGACAAGGAGATTATTGATATTGAATTACAACTTAAGGATTTAGAAACAATTGAGAAGAAAATTGTTTCCCTTTCTAGAATTCTAAAATCAGGAGATAAAGATATTGTCAAAGAAAATGAAATTGCTTTAAAGGTTAAATCTACATTGGAACAAGGTAAGTCAGTAAGATCAATGATAATGGATGACAAGGAATCAGAAATTTTAAAGAAATTTCAATTGATTACCTCGAAACCTGTAATGTATTTATGCAATGTTGATGAGGCATCTGTCAAAACTGGAAATAACTATGTTGAGCAGGTTAAAGAGGCAGTAAAAAGCGAGAATGCAGAGGTATTAATTATCGGCGCAAAGATTGAATCAGACATTATGGAATTAGAGACCTATGAGGAAAGAAAGATGTTTTTGGATGAGTTGGGACTTGAAGAGCCTGGAGTAAATCGTTTGATTAGGTCTGCTTACCAACTTTTAGCTCTAAAAACTTATTTTACTGTTGGTGTTAAGGAGGTTCGTGCATGGACAATCAAAAATGGAATGACAGCACCACAAGCAGCAGGGGTTATACATTCTGATTTTGAAAAAGGATTTATTCGCGCAGAGGTAATGAAGTATGATGATTATACTACTTTGGGATCAGAACAAGCGGTAAAAGAATCCGGAAAATTTAAAGTTGAAGGAAAAGATTATGTGGTCGACGATGGGGATATTATGCATTTTAGATTTAATGTTTAAATAATTCAAATTAAAATGGAAATAAAAGCTAATAATCCTAAATTGAAATCTTGGATAAATGTAATGCCTAATTCAGATTTTCCCATTCAGAATCTTCCTTTTGGAATAATTTACAGTAAAGAATTATCCAAACGAGTAGCTGTTAGAATTGGAGATCAAGTTTTGGATTTGTTGCAATTGTTCAGATTTGGATTATTGTCGGACCTTGGATTTGAAGAATCAGATTTTAATTCTCCTTTTTTAAATCAATTGATGAAAAAGGGAAAACAAGGAACTAGAAAGTTGCGAAATCGAATTTCGGAATTATTGTCTTTGAACAATACAGAATTGCAATATCAAGAGGAAATAGTTGGTCAGGTGTTAATGAGCGTTGAAGATATTTCGATGAGTATGCCTGTTCAAATTGGTGATTATACCGATTTTTATTCCTCAAGAGAGCATGCTACAAATGTAGGGATGATGTTTAGGGATCCGGCAAATGCCTTATTGCCAAATTGGCTTTGGATTCCAGTAGGTTATCACGGAAGAGCAAGTTCAATTATTTTATCTGGTGAAAATTTTCATAGACCAAAGGGCCAAATTAAACCTGACCCTGAAAAAGATCCGATTTATGCACCATGTCGAAGTTTGGATTTTGAGTTGGAAACTGCATTTATAACATTTGATGGAAAGCCATTGGGTCAATCCATTACAACCGATGAAGCTGAAAACTTCATCTTTGGAATGGTACTTTTGAACGATTGGTCTGCTAGAGATATTCAAACTTGGGAATATGTGCCACTTGGTCCTTTTTTAGCAAAGAATTTTGCTTCATCTATATCGGCATGGGTTGTTACGCTTGATGCTTTGGAACCATTTAAGGTTGCTTCGCCCGCCCAATCACCAGAGGTTTTGTCGTACCTTAAATTTGATGGTAATAAATCATATGATGTCAACCTTCAAGTGGCCATACAGCCTCAAAATTCAACTGAAACAATAGTTTGTAGTTCAAATTTTAAGTACATGTATTGGAATATGGCTCAACAATTGGCACACCATACTGTGAATGGATGTAATGTTAGAAATGGTGATCTAATGGGCTCGGGTACTATTTCCGGAAAAACAGAAGATTCTTATGGCTCGATGCTGGAACTTGCATGGAAGGGCACCAAACCATTAAAAATGCTAGATGGCAGTGAAAGAAAGTTTATTTTGGATGGTGACACGGTTATCATGCGCGGATATGCTGAAAAAGATGGAATTCGTGTTGGATTTGGTGAGGTCAAATCAAAGGTATTGCCTGCTAACGATTAAATAATGCTAAATTCAAATTCCCCCACTCATATTGATTTAGAAAAAGAACGAAAAGAAATTCTTAATGCTTTTCGCGGTTTATTGCGTGCGGCTAAGGATAGGAATACTGAGGATACCAAATTAATTAGAAAGGCATTCGACGTAGCAGTTGAGGCTCACAAAGATATGAGAAGGAAGTCAGGTGAACCTTATATTTATCACCCGATTGCGGTAGCTCGAATATGTGCAGAAGAAATGGGATTAGGAGCAACGGCTATTTCTTGTGCCTTATTGCATGACACGGTTGAAGATACACATATAACCTTGCAGGATGTTGAAGACCTCTTCGGATCAAAAGTACGATTGATAATAGATGGCTTAACCAAAATACCAGAGGTATTTGACGAAAATGCATCTATTCAAGCTGAGAATTTCCGCAAAATGATTTTAACCATTTCAGATGACATTCGGGTGGTTTTAATAAAGCTTGCAGATCGTTTGCATAATATGCGAACATTATCTAGCATGCGGCCTGATAAACAGTTGAAAATTGCGTCGGAAACAAAATTTCTTTATGCTCCTTTAGCTCATCGTTTAGGATTGTATTCTATAAAGAGTGAGCTAGAAGATCTTGCATTAATGTACAGTGAGCCTGAAGTTTATTCTAAAATTGAAACCAGTCTTAAATCATCTAAAGATGTTAGGAATAGATTTATTAGGCGTTTTGTTCAACCTATTAAGGAAGCTTTAACAAATGAGGGGTATACGTTTGAAATAAAAGCTCGAACAAAGTCGGTTTCCTCTATTTGGCGTAAAATGAACACCAAGGATATTCCTTTCGAAGAAATATATGATGTTTTTGCGATTAGAATAATAGTTGATACTCCAATTGAATTAGAAAAGCCTGATTGCTGGCGCATTTACAGTATCGTTACTGATTTTTATCAACCGAGTCCAGATCGATTAAGAGATTGGATTTCAACACCAAGAGCGAATGGTTACGAATCTTTACATACTACAGTCATGTCACCTCAGGGTAGATGGGTTGAGGTTCAAATTCGATCAGCAAGGATGGATGAAATCGCTGAAAAAGGTTTAGCCGCTCATTATAAATATAAAGAGTCAAAATCAGAGGAAAGTAAATTTGATAGATGGATTGCTGAGATAAGGGATCTTTTGGAAAACCCTGATGCTAATGCTTTAGATTTTATTAATGAGTTTAAGGCTAATTTGTTCGCAGATGAAATTTATGTTTTTACACCAAAGGGCGAATTGAGGGTGCTTCCTGTAGGTAGTACCATTCTTGATTTTGCCTATGACATTCATACTGACATTGGTGATAAATGTATTGGCGCAAAAGTAAATAATCGACTTGTCCCTTTAAGCTATCAACTAAACAATGGAGACCAATTGGAGATAATTACATCGGTCAAACAAAAACCTAATGAAGAATGGTTGCGCTTTGTAACTTCAGCTAGAGCTAAGCAAAAAATAAAATCTTCTTTGAATGAAGAAAGGAAGGAAATAGCTCAAGATGGCAAGGAAATTATTGAAAGAAAGTTCAAGCAATATAACTTAAAATTTACCAGCGAAAACATAGCATATCTTGAAAAGTATTTTCAAATGCCTTCGGTATTGGAACTCTATATACGCATTGCCAAAGGAAAAATTGATTTAACCAAATTAAGAGACATTCATCAAATTCATGGGATTTTTCAAGTTGATAAAAAACTTAAGTCATCCAAAAAGGATAAGCATGAATCGGATGTTTATAAAAAAATTAATAAAAAGGAAGATGTAATAGTTATTGGAGATGATTTTAAAAATATTCAATATCAAATGGCCAGGTGTTGCAATCCGATTCCCGGCGATGAGGTATTTGGATTCATAACGATTAATGAAGGAATTAAAATTCATCGAACCAATTGTCCAAATGCGGAGAACTTGATGTCAAAAATGGATTATAGATGCATTAAGGCTAGGTGGCAGTCTCATCAACTTGTAGAACGAATTGCGGCCATTCGAATTAATGGAATAGATAATCTAGGTTTAGTTAACAGGTTGACAGAAATTATATCAAAACAGCATAATGTTAATATGAAATCAATATCCTTCGAGACGGAAGATGGAATTTTTGAAGGAAGAATTAAAGTGATGGTTTACGATACAGAGCACCTCGAGCAATTGATGACTAAGTTTGAGCAAGTTGAAGGGGTAAAACGTGTGTCGCGTTGGGATACAGAAGAAGATTTATTTTAATCTACAATCGACCAACCATCCTTTGGTCTAAGCAAATAATTCCATGAAAAGTTTGAAATGAATTGTTCTTTTTTGTCGATTTTTTCCATCGGGTAAAAAATGCCATCAGGTTTGTCGTAATAATTGACATGTCTCACCTCTCCACTGTCTAAAATAATCTTCAATTGGCTGCTGTACAAGCGATTCATACCTAATCTTTTCAATACAACTGTTGAATCCGTATTTTCCGTATCCTCAGGGTAAAAAATAGTTTGTGCATTGCCGAAGACTTCTGTCCTCACTAAATCTTGGTCTTTAAAAAATGCCTTGATTTCATTCCCTGAAACTTGATTATAAAAAGTACCTGAGTCTAATTCCATTATTGCAGTAGCGTTTTCGTTTATATGGATTTCTTTAATTATTGAATCGTTTATAAAAATTTTCATGGTATCTCCTTTAAGCTCCACATTTTTACTCCAAGCAATAGGTTTGTTAAACAACTGCATAACTTGATTTGAGTCCGTAAAAATCAGGCTATCAGAAATTGATTGAATGGAACGGTTATAAATTTTCACATTTCGATAAGCAGATGAAAATAAAGGGTGGTCCATGCTGTCTTTTTGGTTAAATAAGGTGTCTGCATGTATGAAAATAGTATCCTCTTTTTGGACCTTGACCGCTAGCGTATGACCTGTAATCATGCTATACCTTTCCTTTTCTGATATGATCGCATAATCGCCATAAAACTTTGTTTTCTCCAATGTGTCAGAATAAAAAATGTTGCCCTTTGCTGTTGATTTTCCAATTTTAGGCTGGTACATTAAAGTGTCTCCTTTCAGAATCTTGCTTTTTTCAAAGATCTCGGCATTTTTCATTAAACTTCCCTCTTCAGTTTGGACGTTATACCAACCTCTTTCACAAACCATTTGGGTTTTATTTCTAATTATTTTGGTTGGCCCATAGAAGTAAGCGATTTGTTTTGAATAAGTAAATTGAAGAGTGTCTGTTGACATGGAAAGTTCTTCATTTTTGTAGCGAACATTTCCTTTGAAAAAAAAGTTTTTACTTGAAGGATAAAAGTATCCTACTTGGCTTGTCAATACTTCATTAGAAGTAATACTTTCTATTCGTCCTTTATTTCTGTAAATGCATTGACCATTATTGGCATCGTAGTTTAAGGAATCAGTACTTAGTTTATATTCTAGATCCCTCACGCGAACATGCCCCCATAACTTTGCAGTTTTATTTTTTCCGTTGTAATACAGCGAATCACAATATAGATTGATATCATTTTTGGTTACATGCACATTACCAAATGCTTTGACTGCATTTATTTTGTCAAAATAATGAGCAGAGTCGCAGTACATCGTATTGCCTTGGTATATGAAATTAACAGTGCCTACAAGTCTATGTGCACCCTTTTTAGCGTCATAACCTAATAACTCTGAACCAGGCAATAATTCAAGTACTCCCTTTTGGGCAATAATACAGTTTGGAATGAAAAAAAATGCGCTCATGACAAGCGCAAGTTTTAATAATATGTATTGGAAGTTATGCAATTTTACTAATTGTTCAAAGTTTGTTTTCTATCAGGTCCAACAGATACAACCTTGATCGGAACTTCCAATTTTTGTTCCAAATAAGAAACATAGTTTTTTAGCGCTTCAGGTGCATTTTCAAAATTTTGTAATTGGGTTAAGTCGCAGTTCCAACCTTCCAAATCTTCATAAATTGGAGTAATATTTAATCCATCTACATCGAATGGGAAATTTTCGATTTTTTCGCCGTTAATTAAATAATGGGTACAAACTTTAATTTTGTTAAAACATCCCAGAACATCTGCTTTCATCATGGAAAGTTCCGTCACCCCATTGATCATAATGGCATACCTCATTTGCGGAAGATCAATCCAGCCACATCTCCTAGGACGGCCAGTTGTAGCACCGAATTCATTTCCAACTTTGCGAATCAGTTCTCCAGTTTCATCATTAAGTTCTGTAGGGAATGGGCCGCTTCCAACTCGAGTACAATAAGCTTTGAAAATACCGATAACGTTGCCAATTTTTGTTGGTGGAATACCCAATCCTGTGCATGTTCCGGCGGTAACGGTATTGGATGAGGTAACAAATGGGTAGGTTCCAAAATCAATATCCAACATAGTCCCTTGAGCACCTTCTGCAAGAATCCTTTTACCATTTTTAAGAGCATCATTGATGAATTGTTCACTGTCAATTGCAGTTAAACTTTTTAATGTTTCAATACCTTCCATCCATGGTTTTTCAAGTTCATCAAGACTATACGAAAAATCAGGATAATGTTTTAGAATACCTACATGCTTTTCAACTAAGGCATTATATTTTTCTATAAAATTAACTGAGAAAATGTCTCCAACGCGTAAGCCATTTCTACCAGTTTTATCCATGTAAGTGGGGCCAATTCCTTTCAGCGTACTTCCAATTTTATTTTTTCCTTTTGCTGTTTCGGATGCTGCATCCAACAGTCGATGCGTCGGTAGAATTAGGTGAGCTTTTTTGGAAATAAGCAGCCGTTCTTTAAAATCGATATTAAAAGGAGAGAGTTTTTCTAGTTCCTTTTGGAAAATAACCGGATCAATGACTACCCCATTTCCTACAATATTAATCACATTGGATCTAAAAATTCCTGAAGGAATAGTATGTAAAACATGTTTTATTCCTTCAAATTCTAAAGTATGTCCGGCATTTGGTCCACCTTGGAAACGAGCAATTATATCATATTTTGGCGTTAGAACATCAACGATTTTACCTTTTCCTTCATCTCCCCATTGAAGGCCTAATAAAACATCTACTTTCATGTTATTTATTTAAAAAATTAATAGCATCCTCAAGGGAAGGATGGATAATTAAAATCTGGTTAAGTTTAGCTATTTCAAATAATTTCAAAACATTTCCTTGAACATGGCAAATCACCAGATCACCGCTGTGAACCCTTGCTTTAGTTAAACATCTAATTAAAAATCCAATACCAACTGAATTGATGTGCTCTAAATTGGCAAAATCAATAATGACATTGTATAATTTTTCATTAACCTTCTCGCTTAATTCTCTATCCAATAATTTGGTTTGTTCTTCGGATAGAATTTTTCCGGAAACTTTTATTACTAAAATGCTATCACGAATTTCTATTAAATATGAAAATTCCATAATAATTTAATTTTCTGATAGTTTATTTTTTGTCCCGTAAAAATAAAGTGAATGGTGTTGAATACTTACACCCAGTACCTCCTCAATAGTTGCTTTAATATGCTGAATTCGAGGATCACAAAATTCGATTAACTCACCGGTTTCCGTACAAACAAAATGATCATGTTGTTTAGAGCCATGAGATTTTTCAAATTGAGCAATGTTTTTTCCAAATTGATGTTTTCTTACCAAATGACATGCGAGTAATAGCTCAATAGTATTGTAGAGCGTGGCCCTTGATACCCGGTAATTATGATTTTTCATATTGATGTAAAGAGATTCAATGTCAAAATGACCTTGGTAATTGTAAATCTCCTCTAATATCGCAAAACGCTCAGGTGTCTTCCTATGTCCATTTTGCTCTAAATAAGCTGAAAAGATACTTTTTACGGTAATGAATAATTCTGTGTTGGACATTTTACTTATTAAACCACAAATTTAATAATTAAACACCAATGCTTGGGTAGGGTATTTTTTCTTGTTTTCATCAATTATTAACAATGTTAGATTCAATTCAAAAAAATGCAAGACCTTGTTGTATGTATATTTTTATTAAAATTGTTCAATGAAAGGAATTGCACTTTTGAGATTGAAATCCCCATCCTCAATATTCCTTGTAATTATAATCGGTTTTTTATTCTCTTACAGAGCATCAAATATAGTAGAACATGAAATTTCGTGGGATGTTTTAGGCTACTACATGCCATTACCTGCAACATTTATTTATAATGATGCACCATTAGATGATCCCGAATGGTTGAGAGAAATTAATGAAGAACAAAAATTAAGTAGTACACTTTATCAAATTTCTTCTACTCCAGAAGGAAAGCCAATGTATTTTTTTCTATTTGGCATGTCCATTTTTTATAGTATTTTCTTTTTTATAGGGCATTTTTTTGCTGGTGCATTTGGGTTTCCTCAAGATGGATTTTCTGAACCTTATCAGATATGTTTAGTTCTTGGTTGTATGGTTTATGTTGCCATAGGATTAGTTTATCTCAGAAAAATTTCAAGGTATTTTTTCGATGAGAAAATCACTGTTTTTATCCTATTAGTTGTGGTGTTTGGAACAAATTATATCCACCATTTAACAATTAAAAATCTTGAAACTGTTACGGTTCTTTTTATGTTGGCAACATTAGTTATTTGGAATACCATACAATTTTATGATTCAAATAAATTTAAGAATTTATTAGCCATTGGAATTTTTATCACCCTAATGACTTTAGTAAAACCAAGTGAAGCATTGTTCATTTTGGTGCCATTGCTATGGAAAGTTTATGATAAAAAATCAGCATGGAATAGACTGAAGTTCTTTTATGAGATAAAATTTCATTTGTTAATTGTGGCATTCGTATGTATTATTATCGTTCTTCCGCAATGTTTATATTGGTATACTAAAACAGGAAATTTAATATATGACTCTTACAAAAATCCTGGAGTTGGATTGGATTTATTCAGCCCGCACATTGTAGAGGCACTTTTTAGTTATAGAAAGGGCTGGCTTTTGTATACGCCAGTGATGGTTTTGGCCTTATTCGGATTTTATTCAGTTATTAAAAGAAACAAAGATATTTTTCCCGTAATTCTTGTATCCTTTTTGTGTTCATTTTATATTGTTGCGAGTTGGTCAGAATGGTGGTATGGCGCTGGATTTTCTCTAAGACCAATGATAACTTATTATCCACTTCTCATTATACCATTAGGTTATTTTCTTCAATCTATTTTTGATCAAAATAATTATCTAGCTAAAGGTAGTCTATATAGTTTCCTTGGGTTTTGTTTATTTCTAAATCAATTTCAATGGTGGCAATTAAAAAATGGAATTTTAGATCCATACAGAACTACAAAAGAATATTATTGGGCAACATTTTTGAAAACCTCGGTTTCAATAGAGGATCAAAAACTATTACTGGTAAATAGGGATTTCTGGGGTGTGCCTGTGTTTACAAATAAAGATGAATACCATTCAAGAATCTTCCGCTATAGTTCTTTTGATGGTGAAGATGGGAATATTTTTTACTCTCCTTCAATTGATGAATTTGCACTCACCAATAGGACTCCTTATGAAGAGTTAACTAAAAAAGACCACATATGGGTTGCTTTTCAATTTAAATACCGCGCAACGAAACAATCAAAAATCAATTTGGCCGTAATGATAGATAGAATTGAAGGCCCTTATGGGTATATGGCCTTTCCTCTGGATTCTTGTGACGGTAATTGGCATTCTGCCACAATCGAATATTTAACACCAGAAATTAGAAATAGAAAAGATGAATTCAAATTTGACTTTTGGAAACAAACGCCAGCTGATTTATGGGTCGACGATTTCAAAATTACGTTGTATGAAAAATAAAATTAGGCATTCACTTTTTTTTCAATTTGATCGATAAGACAATGAATCACTTTAATATGTATCTCTTGAGCCCTATCAGCATATCTTGAATGAGGTGCTCTAATTTCGATGTCGCAAAGTGGCCCAATTTTCCCACCATCTTTCCCTGTTAATCCGACAATTTTCATTTGTTTACTTTTGGCTACCTCAATTGCCCTTAATACATTTTGTGAGTTGCCTGATGTTGAAATACCAAGTAATACATCACCATCTTGACCAATTGCTTGCACAAACCTGGAGAATACTTCTTCGTAACCAAAGTCATTACTTACACAACTAAGATGGCTTGGATCAGCAATACTAATGGCTGCAATTGGCTTTCTATTTTCACGGTATCTTCCTGTTAATTCTTCTGCAAAATGCATCGCGTCACACATGGAACCTCCGTTTCCACAACTTATTATTTTTTTTCCATCTAATATTGCTTTTGCCATTATTTCTGAAGCATGCAAAATCAATTCATGATTTGTTGGATTGTTAAATGCAACTAATGTTTCTAATGCTTCATTAAAATGTTCTGCAATTTGTTCGGTATTCATTGGTTTTTTTTTCAAAAGTAATAAATTCAATTAGAGATAACGATTTTAATTAATTCAGGGTAAATTTGCTTTTTGAGTTTAGCAACATGAAATTTATAAATAAAGTTGTTTGGATAACTGGGGCCTCTTCTGGAATAGGTAAAGAACTTGCTATCCAAATTTCATCTTTAGGCGGAATATTGGTCTTATCGGCAAGAAACGAAGAATCGTTGAAATGCCTAAAAGAAGAATTACCCAATTCAGATAAACATTTAGTACTTGCATTGGATTTAGAAGATGCAGATAATTTTGTTCAATTGACAGACTATGTTATTCAAAAATTGGGCAGAATAGATTATTTGTTTCATAGTGGTGGCTTGAGTCAACGTTCTACTGCAGACGAAACATCAATTAATGTTGACAGGCGAATAATGGAAATAAATTATTTTGGAAATATAGCTTTAACCAAGGCAGTATTACCTTTTATGATCAATCAAAAATCAGGACATATTGTAATAGTTTCAAGTATAGCTGGAAAATTTGGATTTTTCCTTCGTTCTGCATATAGTGCATCAAAGCATGCTTTGCATGGTTTTTATGAAAGCCTTTTGCTCGAACAAGAAAAAAATAATATAGCAGTTACATTAGTATGTCCAGGAAAAATAAACACCAGTATTTCGATTAATGCTTTGAATGCCAAAGGGGAATCTCATGGAGTAATGGATCATAATCAATCAACAGGAATGCCTGTTGAAAAATGTGCGCAGCAAATAATAATAGCAGTAAGCAAACGAAAAAAAGAAGTATTGATAGGTAATAAAGAAATTCTAGCTGTTACGATTAAACGATTCTTTCCTAGTTTATTTTGGAAAATTATCAGGAAACAATCAGCTACCTAACTTTTAAAATCTTTTGCTACCAAGTAAAAAGTGGACGGTTGTTCATAAGTGAATTCACTTCTTTTTTTACAGCTGAAATCTTTGTTTCATTATTGACGTTCATCAAAACTTGATCAATCAATTCAACAATTGCTGGAATTTCATGAGTATTCATTCCTCTTGATGTTATTGCTGAAGTTCCCAATCTTATTCCAGAGGTGATAAACGGCGATTCAGTGTCAAATGGAACCATATTTTTGTTGACAGTAATATCTGCTCGAACCAAGGCATTTTCTGCTTCCTTGCCTGTAACTCCCTTACTTCGAAGATCAATTAACATTGAATGATTATCAGTGCCACCTGAAACTATATGGTAACCTTTCGCTAAAAATTCTGAAGCCATTTGACGTGAATTTTCCTGTACTTTTTGCATATATGTTTTATATCCTGAAGATAATGCTTCATGGAATGAAACGGCTTTGGCTGCAATGACATGTTCCAAAGGTCCGCCTTGAATACCCGGAAAAACAGCAGCATCTAAAAGTGCGCCCATGGATTTTAAATTTCCGTTATTCCATTTAAGCCCAAATGGATTTTCAAAGTTATAACGCATCATTATTACACCACCCCTAGGACCTCTTAAAGTCTTATGGGTGGTTGTGGTAACTATATGACAAAATTCTAATGGATCATTTAATAATTTCGCGGCTATTAGTCCTGCTGGATGTGATATGTCTGCCAATACTATAGCACCTATTTCATCAGCGATTTTTCGAATTCTTTCATAGTTCCAATCTCGACTGTATGCTGAAGCACCACAAATTATCATTTTGGGTTTTTCGCGTCGAGCTGTTTCCTCCAAAATCTCGTAATTAACCAACCCCGTTTCTTTATCTACACCATAAAATAAAGGTTGGTATAATTTCCCAGAAAAATTCACTGGTGATCCATGGGTAAGGTGGCCACCATGAGATAAATCAAAACCGAGAATTTTATCTCCAGGATTTAAACATGCTAAGAAAACTGCAGCATTTGCTTGTGCGCCTGAATGCGGTTGAACATTTGCCCACTTTGCACCAAAAAGTTCGCACAATCTGTCAATAGCTAATTGTTCAACTTTATCCACAACTTCGCAACCTCCGTAATATCTTTTTCCCGGAAGTCCTTCTGCATATTTATTTGTAAGTACACTTCCCATGGCCCTCATTACCTCATCACTCACAAAATTTTCAGAGGCAATGAGTTCAATACCGTGTAATTGGCGGTTCTTTTCTTCTTCAATTAGCTGGAAAATTTCTTTATCGTTAATCATTTTACTTAATTATTTTTTAATTGAGAATATATCAATTTTAGCCCTTCATTGAGTGAGGTGTTGGGTTTGTAATTGGTTAATTTGAACAGTTTTTCAGAACTTCCGACCCTTCTTTCTACCTCATAATCATATCTTTTTTTTGGTGCTTCCAAGTATACAACTTGTGATTTAGAGCCCGTGATAGATTTGATTTGATTAGCTACATCAATTATACACCATTCTTCTTCATTGGCAATATTAATAATGTGGCATCCATTTATTTCCATCAATCTAATGCAAGCTTCAATTGTATCTTCAATATAGGTGAAATCTCGTGTTTGTTTTCCGGTTCCGTAAACAGTAATGTTTTCTCCTGTTAATGATTGTTCAAAAAATCGTGGAACTACCATTCTGTTATCTTGATTTCCCCCATAGACATTAAAAAACCGCAACGAGACAACATTCAATCCTTTCTCTTCGTGATGCGATGCTAAATAAATTTCATTATATCTTTTGGCCATTGCATAGGAGGTTCTTGGATCTACTAAAACTTCTTCAGTTAAAGCATTTTCAATCGCTGAGTGACCGTAAATACCTGATGTAGAAGCGTACATAATTTTTTTTACATTATTTATAAATGCAGCCTCAACAACATTCCTTGTTCCAATTACTTCTACATCCATTGTTTCCACTGGATTATCAGCAACAATATCTACTCCAAGAACTGCCGCAAAGTGAAAAATAATATCACATCCTTTGCTTGATTGAATGACTAGATTCAAATCCCTAACATCCCCCTTTATGAAATCAATGTTAGCATAAGTTTCTTTGTCTAGTTTGTTACCTCTAAGTAATGAGTCGAGAACGACGACTTGATGTCCCCCCTGAACAAGTCTTTTGGCTAAGTTGCTGCCTATAAAACCAGCGCCTCCTGTGATGAGAATTTTCATAGAAATACAAATATGCTATATTTTTTCATTTTATAAGTCTTTTTATACCTGCAAGCGTATGAGTTTTAATCGACAACTCATGGTGTATGATACCTTCTAACATGAGTTTATCCCACCGAACCCAACCTGATGCATGAATAATTCTGCCGTCCCCGTCACAAATTCCAACATGTATAATTTTCCCTTCTGTACTCTTAAAGAATGCTAAATCGCCTTTTTCAATTGATCCAAAATCAACTGAAGTTCCTAAATCGAATTGTTGATAGGCATCACGGGGTAATTCAATTTTAAGCAGTCTGAATATTGTCTGAGTAAAACCTGAACAATCAATACCGAACGGTGATTTTCCTCCCCACAAATAGGGGCTGTTTATATAGTCAGAGGCAATTTCCAAGATGTCAAATGATTCATTTTCATCATTGGAATCATAAAGATAGTTGTCTCTGCCAACTGAAAAATTACTACTATTAAATTTCGTAATAAAAGCTCCACGAGTAATCCACATCTCCCCATTGGGTCCTTTTATTTTTTTTATAATTTCACTTTGAAATGTTAAGTCATTCAGCCAGTTTTTGTGAGCTTCCTCGGAATATGTGCGAATATGTTTGGAGTCTACGTAACCTGTATAATTGTCATATATTGTCGTCACTTTCATCCAATTTCCTAAATGTTCATCAATTACCACAGGTTCACCAAACATCAATTGACTGACCATTTCAGATGAGTCTTTATTAAATTTTCTTAAGGGCGACAATGAAACCCAACAGTATCCGAAATTTGATTCAAAAGTCATTTGGAAATTTTGGATGATTTAAAATATTAGTCGCCTGTTGAAGATGACGCTCATTGTGATAAGCAACAAATAAAAGTGCGTCACCCAACCTCAATCTGATTATTTTTGAAATTGAGATTGGTATTTTGACTCTTCTCAAGTTTACATTATCCGCTTTGGAAAGAATTTCAATAAAGAGCTGTTGCTGTTCATTAAATTTTTCTACTTCATTACCTGTAATGAGTTCTTCGTTGAAAATAGGATTATAAGTTTTTGGGCTCTTCATTTTTCGTTTAACGTTTTTCAAATTACCCAATTTCATTGATTTCCAGGCGGATTTACCGAGTGGTGATGAAACAAAAATTTCTTTAGGACTAGTGTGTTTAGTATTTTCTATTCTTGCTAAAAAGGTAGGGTTATAGTAGGATCCATAGGCATTCAAATGTGCAAAAACTTCTTCAATACTCCAAGATATGTTATCTTTTTTCCATTTTAGTTGACTCTCTTTTAGTTTTAAAAAGTTCGATCGCACAACTTCTATATTATATCGAGTAAGTTGCAACAGTTCTTGAATCAATTCTTTTGAAGTCATTATTTATGAAAATTTTACTTTTTTAAGTCCTTTGGAATTTATGCTAAAATACAGAATATTTTAGGTTAAAACTCAAAGAAAATGTCTGTAATTCGTTACTTTCGTAAATTTTCTGATTTAACTCCCATGCGACCATTAATTTTTGTAACCAATGACGATGGAATATCTTCAAAAGGCATTAAGTCATTGATTGAAGTGGCTAAAGAATTTGGAGATATACTTGTAATTGCACCTGATAAACCACAATCTGGAATGGGGCATGCAATAACAGTAAATCAAATTTTAAGACTTGATAAGACAATGCTATTTGATGGTTTAGAGGCATATACATGTTCAGGTACACCTGTAGATTGTGTTAAATTGGGTATTTATGAGGTAATGAAAAAAAAACCAGATTTAATTTTGTCAGGAATTAATCATGGTGCAAATTATTCTTCGAATGTATTGTATTCAGGCACAATGTCGGCAGCAGTAGAAGGAGCAATGGAAAATATTCCTTCAATTGGATTTTCATTGGATGATTATGATGCAGACGCAGATTTCGGTGAGGTTCAGGAATTGGCACGAAGAATAATTAATGCAGCTTTAGAAAATACCTTTCCAAATTATGTATGTTTGAATGTGAATGTTCCTAAAAGAAGCAAAAATCCGATAAAAGGTTTTAAGTTTTGTAAACAAGCTCATGCCTTTTGGGAGGACCGATTTGATAAACGAATAGATCAATTTGGAAAAGCTTATTATTGGCTTACTGGAGAGTTTTTGCCAGGAGACAATGTCGAAAACACAGATTTGGAAGCGCTGGAAGGTGGCTTTGCAAGTGTGGTTCCGACTCAATTTGATATGACAGCATATCATGCTTTTGAAAATTTAAAAAAATGGAAATTATGAATCTTAGGAAGTGGAATTTAATGCATACCAAAGGTTTAATCGTGGGATTATTATCTCCTTTAATATTTATTCCTTTGGTGATTTTTGTAATGGCTTGGACTCAAAACTATCCCTTTGGCACCCTTTGGCACAAGTTTAATCACGAGATTGTTTTTCGTGGGAAATATGTTTCTATTTCTTGTATTTCGAACTTATTGTGGTTTTATATGTCACTCAATAGAGAAAAGTACAATTTTTCGATGGGTATTATCTTAGGAACAATTTGCTATTTGCCCTACATAATTTATATCAATTTCTTTTACACCTAGTCCGAAATAATTGAAGAATAAGTTGAAAATATATATCATTGCTGGAGAAGCATCAGGTGATTTACATGGTGGAAATTTGATGAAATCTTTGAATGAATTGAATTCAAATTTGAATTTTCGTTGCTGGGGAGGTGATCAAATGAAAAGTCAAGGAGGTTATTTGGTAAGACATATCAAAGAGCTTGCATTTATGGGTTTCATAGAGGTTTTGATGAATTTGCCAAAAATCCTCAAAAATATTCGATTTTGTAAACAAGATATTCTTGAATTTGAACCTGATGTTTTAGTTTTAATTGATTATCCAGGTTTTAATTTGCGAATAGCAAAATGGGCACATGCGAATGGGATTAAGGTTTGCTATTATATATCTCCACAGGTATGGGCTTGGAAAAAAGGAAGGGTTCATCAAATAAAAAAATATGTTTTTAAAATGTTTGTTATTCTTCCATTTGAAAAGGATTTTTATAAACAATTCAATTTTGATGTTGAGTATGTAGGGAATCCACTTTTAGATGCTATAGAGAATTATATGAGTGATTTAAAGTCAATTCAAGGCTTTAGAAAAGAGAATAAATTGGATGATCGACCAATAGTTGCTTTATTACCGGGTAGTAGACTTCAAGAGATCAAGAGAAAGTTACCATTAATGCTCGAGGCAGTGAATAATCTGACAGATTATCAAATAGTTGTTGCCTGCGCTCCAAATATTGACGATGCTGAAATTAAAGGATTTTCTAATAACAAAGTCCGATTTATTAGAGGTAAAACCTATGATATTTTATCAAATGCTGAGGTTGCACTGGTTACCTCTGGCACTGCAACCTTAGAAACTGCATTGTTTGATGTTCCACAAGTTGTATGTTACAAAAGTTCTAATATCTCCTATTTTATCGCCAAGAGATTGGTTAAAATCAAGTATATTTCTTTGGTCAATTTAATCCTAGATAAAGAGGTTGTAAAGGAATTAATTCAAGGAGATTGCACGGTAGCTAACATTCAAAATGAATTAAGTTACATCCTTTCAGGTGGTAAAAATCGCCAAGATGTTTTAAATGACTATCAATTATTAAAAATTCAGATAGGTGAATCAGGAGCAAGTAAAAAAGTTGCACAATCCTTGTTGAAAACTATTCAACTTCCTCAATAATAGCAATAATTCTTAATCTATTTTTGCCTTGTGAAAAGTGTCATAACTATTATTGCTGTATGCATTTGTAGCACATTAACTGGTCAGCAAGTAAGAATTGGACTGTTCAGAGATCAATCTATTAATCGAATAACTTTTTCTTTTAATCAAGGCTTATATTTTGTTTATGGTGATACTATGCTTTTAGATACCATATGTAAAAATGAATTTGTTGACATGTCGAGGGCTGGAAGTAGGGTGGTTTTAAAAAAAGGAACTCAAGATATTGGATCATTTGAAAAGGTATATCTTGTTCAGGACAGTTTAGGAGCCTCGTTGACTTTAACAGCCAAAGACCCTTCTTTAAAACAAAGAAAATATGAAGATGATTTTGAGATTTTTTCGGGGAGTTCGGGTTTATGCATAGTTAATAATGCTGATATTGACAACTATATTGCTGGAGTTGTAGAATCAGAGGGTGGAGTAGGAAGAAATATTGAGTATTACAAGGTTCAGGCAATTATGAGTCGTACCTATCTATTAAAATACAGAAATAAGCATGCTAAAGATGGTTTTGACTTGTGTGACAGGGTACATTGCCAGGCATTTCTGTCGATGCTTCGATATTCCTCAACAATTGATTCAGCCGTTATGCTGACTAAGAATATTGTTTTAGTGGATAATAAAGATTATTTGGTAGATTCTTATTTCCATGCTAATTGTGGTGGGCAAACATTGGAACCTCAATACATTTGGAATACCTCAATTCCTTATTTGAAATCAAGAATTGATACTTTTTGCGTATATACAAAACAAGCGCAATGGGAAAGGCGTATTTCTCAAAACGAATGGGCCGAATTTTTAGTTAATAATTATAACTATCCTATTACTGATAGTATTTTTTCACAGGCCATATTTACTTTTAATCAAGAAAGACGAAAAGCATTTTATATAGATCCAGTTCTTGGAATACCCCTTAGAGATATTCGCGACAAGTTTGATTTAAAGTCAACATATTTTTCCTGCTATCCGGAAAATGATCAAGTAGTTTTGAAAGGTCGAGGTTACGGACATGGGGTTGGTTTATGTCAGGAGGGTGCAATAAAAATGGCGAGAATTGGATTTAAAGCTGAGGAAATCATTTGTTTCTATTTCCCAAATGTTCATTTAATAAATATACAGATAGATAGATTTTATAGACAACCTAAATCTATGGGGTATTAGTTATTCGTAAGAAATAATAAAAATTTCTTCATTCGATTTTTTAAATAACTTTTTTTCCCGAGCATAACCTTCTAATTCGTTCATGTTTTTTATGCTATTTAAGCTCGATTTTACATCCACTAATTTTTGACTTAAATCTCTTTCGGTTTTACTTAATTTATTGAGTTTTTGCCTTTGATTGATTATAGTAAAAATATCTATATCATCTAGGAAAAGAGCATATATGAAGAAAATTATACTGGCAATTACAAATTTGTTTTTAAAATATCTTTTGAAAAAAATCATAAGATAAAATTAACTTCAAATATGAAATTAATTTATTGATCTCATGGAAGTTTTTAATATGAAATTGTTAACGAATAAATAATTTATTTGGATAACAGTTCATTATATTTTTTGAAGAATTCTTCATCCTCTTCGTAAAAATTAGCGAAATTTCTTAACAAAGTTTCTGCCTCGGGTCTTTTTCCGTAATTTATTAAGCATTCTGCAGCTGTTAGGACACCAATTTTAGTAATTTTTAAATCTCCAGAAGTCCAATTTTCTGTAGAGGTAATGTTTTGTTTTTTATACATTTCACCTGCTTTTTTCCATGACGCATTTGCTCCAGCTTTATCCTTTTTTAGGTATTTAAGTGCTCCTTCCAAATATTTACACCCCACAGTCGCATTTTTAGTCACTAAAGAGTACTTCTGAACATTCGATGAAGCCCCATTGTATGATTTAGCATCCAATTCATTTTCTAAAGCTTCGAGAAGATAAGATTGAACTTCATTGATATATTCCGCATGTTTATCTAATTCTGAAACTTCCCTTTCTATTTCTTTATCAATGCTAAATGCCTCCCCAAGAGCTTCTAAAGCTGTCTCTCTTGAATCTGCGAATAAAGGATTTTCGTCAACTAAAGTTGTGAATGAAATTCTATATAATCCCATAGATAAATACACACTAGGATCAGCATCTTCCAATAAATCTGGTTTATTTTTGTATTTATCAGCTGCTTTAACAAGTTTTTCATATTGACCCTCAGCGTATAATATTTTCAAATCGCTGTAATCAGGTGGTTGGGCATAAGAAATACTCAAGAATAATAGGAAAGCAATAAAAAGGAACTTATTTTTCATGTTGCAAGAATTAATTTGTTGCCAGTTTTTCAATAACTATGCCGAATGTAATAAAGAATTTTAATTTTTTATATTCAATTTTCAAATATTAGAGACTTTTTAGTAACAATTCCAATAATTCAATGGCTGCATTAGCAATTTTAGTTCCTGGACCAAAAATCCCAAAAACTCCAGAATCATAAAGGAATTTATAATCTTTTTGAGGTATTACACCTCCAGCAATTACCATTATATCCTCTCTCCCCATTTTTTTTAGTTCATCAATAACCTCTGGTATTAAGGTTTTGTGTCCAGCAGCAAGTGAAGATACGCCTAAAATATGTACATCGTTCTCAATGGCCTGTTTTGCCGCTTCATGAGGTGTTTGAAACAATGGGCCAATGTCAACATCAAAGCCGAGGTCAGCAAAGGAAGTAGCAATTACCTTTGCTCCACGATCGTGTCCGTCTTGCCCCATTTTAGCTATAAGAATTCTCGGTCTTCGACCTTCTAGTTTGGAAAACTTGTTGATTAATTCTTTGGCTTTTATGAAATCATTATCTTCCATAGCTTCTTTAGAATAAACTCCTGATATTGCTCTTATTGTTGCTTTATACCTTCCAAATACCTTCTCCATAGCCATAGAGATTTCACCAAGCGTTGCCCTTTCTTCAGCACATTTAATGGCAAATTCCAATAGATTCCCTTGACCGGTTTTCGCACAATTTTCTAAGTCTTTTAGTTTCTGTTTTACCTGTTCTTCATTTCTGGTTTTTTTCAGTAAATCTAATCTTTTGATTTGTGCTTCTCTAACTTTCGTGTTATCAATTTCTAAAACATCTAATGAATTTTCTTCTGAATTAGATTGATATCGGTTAACACCTACAATAATATCTTTACCCGAGTCTATTCTAGCTTGCTTTATTGCAGCTGCCTCTTCAATTTTTAATTTTGGTAAACCTGTTTCAATAGCTTTTGCCATTCCACCAAGATCTTCAATTTCTTGAATTAAAGACCATGCTTGGTTGACAAGTTCTTCTGTTTTCTTTTCCAAATAATAACTTCCTCCATAAGGATCAACCACCGCTGTTATGCCTATTTCATTTTGTAAGTATAATTGAGTATTTCTTGCAATTCGAGCTGAAAAGTCAGTAGGTAAAGCTATTGCTTCATCCAGCGCATTTGTATGTAGTGATTGAGTGCCGCCTAAAATAGCAGATAATGCTTCCACACACGTTCTTGCTACATTATTGAAGGGGTCTTGTTCGGTTAAACTCCAACCAGAGGTTTGGGCGTGTGCTCTAAGTGCTAGTGACTTTTCGTTATTTGGATTGAATTGTTTGATTAACTTAGCCCATATTAGTCTTCCCGCTCGTAATTTTGCTATTTCGGTAAAATGATCCATTCCGATCGCCCAAAAGAAGCTTAACCTTGGTGCAAAATCATCTATTGGTATTCCGGCTTTAATTCCTGCTCTGATATATTCTAAACCGTCTGCTAGGGTATATGCCAATTCAATCGCGGCAGTGGCACCAGCTTCATGCATGTGGTAACCAGATATGGAAATAGAATTGTATTTAGGCATATTTTTCGAAGTAAATGAAAAAATGTCCGCAATTATTTTCATGGATGGTTCGGGCGGGTATATGTATGTATTACGCACCATGAACTCTTTAAGTATATCATTTTGAATTGTGCCGGAAAGATCTTCGAGCTTTACCCCTTGTTCTATTGCAGTAACAATGTAGAAAGCTAGTATTGGAATAACCGCTCCATTCATTGTCATGGAGACTGACATTTGATCCAAAGGAATTTGGTCAAATAAGATTTTCATATCCAAAACACTATCAATTGCAACACCTGCTTTACCAACATCTCCCTTAACGCGTTCATGATCAGAATCATAGCCTCGGTGTGTGGCTAAATCAAATGCTACTGATAGACCTTTTTGACCTGCGGCCAAGTTTCTACGATAAAAAGCATTTGATTCTTCAGCTGTTGAAAATCCTGCATATTGTCGAATGGTCCAAGGTTTAATAGCGTACATGGAAGCATAGGGGCCTCTAAGATATGGAGGCTTTCCTGCAATATAGTTGAGGTGATCTGAATCTTTAATATCATTGAATGCTACAAATTGTTTTTCAATGATGTTGGATGGTTTGGCAGAATCGAGGGATGTATATTCAACGTTTCCCCAATTTATTGAGGTGAAATCAATTTTTCGCATGTGCTTTCAAATATTCGTTTTCAAGATTTAGATCAGGAATTCCTAAATAAAATTTATGAGATATGGGGCTGTCTAATTCAGTTGATGAGGATTGATATTTGTTAATACCAATTAATATATCTTCTCCCGTCAACATTTTTTCAATTCTCAATTGAGCTTTTTTTAATATTTCTTGACTTAAAAAATCTAGTGCCAACTGATTGAATATTCCACCTTTTCTTTGGATATTTTGAAAAAAAGACCATGATTTATTTTCTATTTCGATACATAAATGTTCCAATACATAGCTGCCTCCCAATGCATCAATCGTATTGTTAAGGTAGCTCTCTTCGGACAATATTAATGGAATATTAATAGCCATTCTTCTTGAAAATTTCAATTCTGATGCAGATTCATCTCCTAATGTTGTAATTTCTATATTTTCAACCCCACCAATGATCGCTGAAATCGACTCTGTTGTTTGGCGAATTAAATTCATGTTGGAATCAAATCGGGATTTATTTAAGGTGCCAATTACTGCTTTTAAATTGCAATTAAAAGAACAATTATGTTTGGGGGAATATTTTGATAAAACGAAAGACCAAATTTTACGCAGGCTTCGAATTTTTGCTATTTCAATTAAGTAATTAGACCCAATTCCAATTGAAAAATGAATACATGCACTTGCCTCATCAATGGTAAATCCTCTTTCCATTAAATCTTCTAAATAGGCCAATCCAGTGGAAATACAAAAAGCAATTTCTTGATAAGCACTTGCTCCGGATGCTTGAATATTATTCCCAGCTACTTCAAGTGAGAACATTTGTTTTTTTGCTAGATCTTTAATCATGGCAGAGAACAACTCTTCATTTTTAACATTTAAATGATCGTAACATATAATTAATTCTCCCGGAAACTCACTATTGAAATAATTTTTTAATTCATAGTATTGATTTAAATTTTGAATGGTTATATAGCACTTAATAAACTGAAATTCAATATTTAAGAAAAGTCTTTCAAACTGGATATTTTCCTTACTTGATAAATTAAATCTCAAACTATTGCAACCTGTCATTAACAATTCCAAAGCTAATCGATTCGATTCATCTTCATTTTCAATATCTATTGTTTGAACATTATTTAAAGGTTTTGTAATTAAAGAATTACCTCTTGTGTAGGGGAATTGCCCGGGTATTAGGTGATTAATTTTTCCGGTTTCTTGCGTATGAATAGCATTGATTCTAATCTCTTCAATTTCATTCCAACTGGCTAATTTTTCGAATTCAGATGCTGATAAATCTTTTTTTAACTGATTTTCCCAATCATTTAATGTGTTTTTTGCGAAATCTTTTGCTAGGTTGATGTGCTGCATGTAAATGTAATGTGAACGATTAAAGTAAAAATTTGAATAATAGGTATGAAAGTGTTGTAAAAACGAAAATTCCCATTACAAGAATTCCCATTGATGAATACCCCTGCTTTCGATAAATAATGTAGTTGATGGTGCCACCAATTATTCCAGAAACTATAGCATAAATGACTATCATAATCGAATTAAATGTATTGGCATATTATTTGAAATTATCCCCTAAATTAAAAAAGAGTATTATGAAAACAATAAGAAAAACAGGTTTAATTTTTGGACTATCATTAATTACTTCTTTAAGTTTTGCTCAACAAGCTGATAAGTTAGGAGAAAATCCACAGTCCAATACGATCAAAAGTAAAACACCAGAATCAATCTCAAGAAGAATAAACAAAACTCAAGACGGAACGATTGGGTTAAAAATTAAAAATAAGATTATTTTGGAGCGCAGAGAATCTAGGCAACTAAAAGAATAACATTTCATAAATTGAGAAGGATGGCTGTCAAATAGGCAGCTATTTTTTTTATCTCAATCCAAATTGATTGAAATGATGTGTAATATGTTTTTTATGCAGTTGACACCAGTCGTCATAGTTTAATAAACCATAATAAGGGTGTTGCGTTTTGGTTTCAGGATTTTCTTGAAAGAAGTCTTCAAAATCGATCCATTCGAGCAGAAATTCATCAATGGATAATTCCAATTCTTCATGTCTGATTTTAGGATTAATTCCTGTGAATGCCACTGAAATATTCTTAGCCATGGGTTTATCTGTATATAGGAAATTTTTTAATTTTCCAATTTCATCTTCTTCAACTTCTAAAGGGAAAGAGATTTTACCAGATGCCATTTTAAATCCATCTGTTAAGTGTTCAACCATTTGTTGTGCATTCATCTTTCCCCATGCTGGCTTTTGATCTGCTTTCAACTGATTTAAAGTCTTTAAAATTTCTTCAATGTCTAGATTTATAAAACTCATCTTATCCTGTTATTACATTTAAACTTTTCGGAACTATATTAATACGAATATCATTAGTTTTCAAAGTTAGAGGTTCCCCATCAATATGAATATCTTTATTCTTTATTTTGAAAGACACTTTTTCGAAAGATGTTATTTCAACTTGTTTTGATTTTTGAATGGTACCTTTAAAAAAACGCAAAACTAGTGCTGGTATACTTAAAAGGGGCATTTTTTTCAGCATAACTAATTCAAGTTTACCGTCATTGATTTTTGATTCTGGAGAAATTTTAAACCCATTACCAAATTGTGAAGCGTTTGCTACTGATAAAAGTAAAGCGCTCTCTAATTTTTGTTCATTGAGTTCAAAAGTATTTGGCGTATAATTCCAAAATTCTCTTAGCACAAGTTTAATGTAGGCATTAAAGCCTCTTTTTTTTAAGGTGTCAAATTTATGTGCTATATGGGCGTCAAAACCGAATCCACAAACATTAATAAATGCAAATTCATTTAAATTGGCCGTATCTATAATTGTTTGATTTTGCTTGTTTAAACATTCTATCGCTTTCCGACTGTTTAAGGGAATTCTCAGGTGACGTGCAAAGCCATTGCCTGATCCCCTTGGAATAATAGCAAGGCAAAGATTTGTATTAATTAATGTGGTGCCTATTTCATGAACGGTTCCATCGCCTCCAACGGCGCAAACAATGTCAAATCTTTTTTCAATGGCAATTTTCGTTAATTCAATTCCGTGTTTTTTGTAGGAAGTGTAATGAATTTCATAATCGAATAAATTCTTATCTAGGATTTCCTCAATGAGTAAAGGAATGTGATTTTTTTTTCGATTTCCAGATTTGGGGTTGATTATAAAACAAATTCTTTTTTTCATTTGACTGAAGTTCTATTCCGAATTAGGTCATTATTATATCTCTGGATTATTGCCTTGATGTGATTTTCAATAGTCAAAGGGACAGCATACGAACCAGACTCATCACTGTTGAAATTGATCATTGTGGGCTTTTGGTCATCAACAAATGTTACGAGAAATTCATTGAAAAAATAGTAATAAACACCTTCTAGATAATTAACAGCAAATCTTTCCTTGTTATCGAAGTAGGATTGACCGAAAGCATAGAATTTTGTATTAATATTCAGAAAGTCTAAAATTGTAGGCATTATATCTATTTGCTGAAAAATCATTTTTTCACGTTTTTTCGGAAGACTATTTTTCGGATGATAGAATGCAATAGGTATCCTGTAAATTTGTTTTTTCTTAGCATATACAGGATCATTTGTTGCTGGTGTATGATCAGCCACTAAAACGAATAATGTATTTTCATACCAAGGTTGAAGTTTTGCTGCTTCAAAGAATTTTCTCAAAGAATAATCCGCATAATTTAAGGAAGCACAAATGGGATGAGGCCCTTCCTTTACTTGGTTTTCAAAAGTTTCAGGAATATAGTAGGGGTGATGTGAAGATATCGTGAATAAAGTTGCGAAAAATGGTGTTTTAAAAGTGGAAATTTTCAACGCGGTCCATGGATTGAAATATTCATCTGAAATTCCCCAAGTACCATCGAAATGATCATCATTGTCGTATTCACTTCTACCAAAATAATCATCAAACCCCATTTGGGCGCTGAAGGCATCAAAACGCATTGAACCATTTGTAGCACCATGAAAGAAGGCGGAATAATATCCGTTATTTTTTAATATGTGTGCCAATGAGTTTATTTTGTTATCCGAATAGGAGGATGAGATGTATGGATTATCCATTAAACTTGGCAAGGAAGCAATTATTGCTGGTACAGCTTCAATGGACTTTTTTCCGTTCGCAATGCCGTATTCAAAGCTTAAGGATTGATTTACTATAGAATCAAAAAAAGGTGTGTAGGTTATTTCATTATTTTTTTTATTGCAAAATTCATTGCCAAAACTTTCGAGAATTATTATCATGACATTGGGTTTGTCTTCAAGCAAGTTTGATGGATTACTGTGTTTTATTGGGTTGAATAATTGATAAGCACGTTCTTCCGAAAAATAAGATTTCATCTCAAGGCTATTCTTTCCAAAAGATTTGATCATTGTAAATGTTGTGTTCAATACTAAAGCAGTATTTTCTGGATTGCCAAATTTCGCTGCATCAATAGGACTAACTGGTTTGAGTTGAAAACCCCCTCTTGCTAAAACAATTGTGAGTGGTACGAATAAGAAATTTAAAGATTGTTTTTTCCAATTCGTACTTTGAACTTTTTCTAATTTGTCAATTTTGTTGTACAGCCATATGCTAAGTGTAACGAAAGCGATAAATAATATAATCAAGTACCAAAATTGGTATACAAAAGTGCTCAATAATTGTTTAAAATCTTCTCCTGCACCTAGAATCGTAAATAAATCTTTGGTGGATCGTTTATAAGTATATTTGAAATATTCAACATCCATTAGATTTAAAGCTATTACGATGCTATTCATTGCATGGAAGTAAACTTTCAATACAATTTCTTTCCATTTTATAAAGATTTGCGATCCAGGTATAAAACTGCCAACAATAAATGGTAGAAAAACAAGACAAATAGTAACTAAATCGAAATAAACTCCTAGTGTGAAATCCCAAATGCCAACGTTGCTAAAATTTTCAGAGTTAAATAAGTAGAATACGATTCTTGTAATTGACATAAGAAATAAAACTATACCTAAGCGAAGCAGGGTCGTTTTAAATACATTTGTCTTAAATTTAAGAATATTCATAGATATTGGTAAAATTAGAAATTTATCCACTGAAGTTTTATAATATTGCGTGTGAAATTAAATGAAGGTATGTTTAGGCGATTGATACTTTTTGCTTTCGTTCTGTTCAATTTTTTTATTTCTTTATCTCAGAAGGATATTGCTTTTGCAATTTATAATTCTTCGGGAAGGCAGGTAAGTTACTCAAAACTTAAAAAAAATCTATCTAATAAATCTTTTGTTTTTTTTGGTGAGTTTCACGACAATCCGATTTCTCACTGGTTGGAATTTGAAATTACGCAAGAACTTTTTTCTTTATACGGGGAGAAATTGAAACTTGGATTTGAAATGTTTGAAACCGATCAGCAATCGCTATTGTCGGATTTTGTTTTGGGAAATATCGATGAGAAAAGCTTCAAAGATTCGGCCAGATTGTGGGTAAATTATAAAACTGACTATAAACCGTTAGTTGATTTTGCCAAACAAGAAAATTTGTATTGTATGGCTTCAAATATTCCCAGGATCTATGCAAACAGGTTATATAGGCAAGGCAGAACTTCCTTGGATTCATTGAGTGACAGGGAGAAGTCGTATATGGCACCTCTAGATTTTGAGGTGGATACTACGCTTTCTCAATATGCTAATTTATTACAAATGGCCGCTCACATGGGAGCAGGATTTAGTTTTGTTGAGGCTCAAGCAATTAAAGATGCCACAATGGCTCATTTTCTCTTTGGGAATCGAAAATCAGATGAGACCTTTATTCATTTTAATGGTGCTTATCATACAGATTTTTATCAGGGAATAATTTGGTATTTGAGAAAGAAAGATCCGAATGCCAAAATTCTAACTATTTCAACAGTTTCTCAAGAGAAGGTAAACAAATTAGAATCGGAACACTTTGGAAAGGCAGATTTTATAATTTGTGTGGATCAAAATATGACATCAACTCATTAAATTACTACTATGAAGTATTTTGGTTTTTTAATTGTAGTTTCTTTAATTTCGATTTTTTCAATTTCAAATGCTCAAATTGTTATTGGAAATGAAAATGATAATTTGAAAAACACCAAAAAGGTTAAACCATCTCGAATTCAAGATGGTAAGACGTCTGTGTTTTTTTTGGCAAATATTTCCCAAACGTCAAGAACCCTTATTGAAAATAAGCAGCCTTTTGGAGATTCGCTTGGATTCAGAGCAGATGAAAATGCTTTGAATAAATGGTCGTTTGGAATTGGGTTACGGAATCAATTGAATGGCAGATTATTCTGGGAAGGAGGGATATCTTTGTTGCGAAATGGAGAGCGTTATGATTATAATGCAATTGATTCAGCATTTAGCTACAAAACTTCCTATTCTTATATCGGTATGCCGGTAAAATTATCTTTTCAATACGGTAAAAAAATAAGTTTATTTGCAAATGCTGGTTTAATCCCTCAGATTTATTTTGATTACAAGAAAGAAGAACGATGGAAAACAACTGAAGGAAATGAGGATGTTCAAACAATTAATGTTAAAGAAGGTTACCCTCCAAATAGTTTTGCTTTAAGTGCATTGTTTAATATTGGGATTTCGATAAAAATGCAAGAGAAATGGTCTTTATTTATTATGCCTGAATATCGAGTTCAGCTAAATTCTACCTATAACGAATACGATAAATATATCCATAAGGCTAAAGCAATAGGATTGTCTTTTGGGCTCTACAGAAATTTATAAATAATGAAATTAAAAGAGGTCATTTCCTATTTTGAGTCAATTGCTCCTTTGAATAGTCAAGAATCGTATGATAATTCAGGATTGTTAATTGGTGAATCAGAAACAGAGATACGAGCCATTTTGGTTTGTTTAGATTGTACTGAAGAGGTCGTTGAAGAAGCACAAAAGCTCGGTTGTAATTTAATTGTTTCACATCATCCGTTAATTTTCAAGGGCCTGAAGTCATTGACTGGAAAAAATTATGTTGAAAGGACGGTGCTGAAATGTATCAGAAACAATATTTCACTTTATTCCATTCATACAAATTTGGATAATTCAATCAAAGGAGTGAATGCTGAGATTGGTAAAAGATTAGGCTTAAGTAACTTATCGATACTTGATCCAAAACAAAATGTATTATTTAAATTAGAAGTTTTTGTTCCTGAGACAAATGTTGAAAATCTGAGTAATGCATTGTATGCAATTGGAGTAGGGAAAATTGGTAATTATTCTGATTGTGGTTTTTTCTCTAGTGGAACAGGTACGTTTAGACCTATAGAAAATGCAAACCCTACTGTTGGAAAGCTAAATGAATTGTCGAGGGAAAGGGAGATGAAAGCAGAGTTTTTGGTTAGCAGTCATTTATTGGATGCAGCAATAATCACAATGAAGTTAAATCATATTTATGAAGAGGTAGCACATAATGTTATTCCACTTTTGAATTCGAATCAAACAGAAGGCTCAGGAATGATAGGTGTTTTACCAACCCCTCAAGATGAGGTTACATTTTTAAGTCATTTAAAAAATACATTTCATACTGGCTCAATTAGGCACTCACCATTGTTAGGTAAAGAAATTCGGAAGGTTGCATTTTGTGGAGGAGCTGGCTCATTTTTACTTCAAAATGCGATCGCTATGAAAGCAGATGTATTTATAACTGCTGATTTTAAATACCATGAATTTTTTGATGCCGATCGAAACATTTTAATTGTGGATATTGGGCATTATGAAAGCGAGCAATTTACTTCTGAACTTTTAGTGGATTTATTAAAGAAAAAATTTACTAACTTTGCGGTTCATTTAACTGGAGTAAATACAAATCCAATAAATTATTTTTAGCACATGGCAGCAACTGCAACGAAAAAAGAGGTATCTGTAGCGGACAAGTTGGACGCACTTCATGAATTGCAAAAAATTGATTCTGAGATAGATAGAATCAGAACAATTCGCGGGGAGCTTCCTCTTGAAGTCCAAGATTTGGAGGATGAATTAGAAGGTTTAGAAACCCGAATTGCGAAAATTGAAGAAGAGATTAAAGACCTGGAATCAGAGATATTAGATCGAAAAAATGCAACGAAAGATGCAGAAACTGCTATTGCTAAGTACAAAGAGCAACAAAATAATGTGCGGAATAATCGCGAGTTTGAGTCCTTGGCAAAAGAAATTGAATTTCAGGAATTAGAAATCAAATTGCATGACAAAAAGAGTAAAGAGGCTAAGTTAAAAATCGCTTCTAAGAAAGAACTTTTGGACGAAGCAAAGGAACGCTTTGAATTTCGTCAGACTGATTTGAAAACCAAAAGGGACGAATTGAATGAAATCGTAGGAGAAACACAAAAGGAAGAGGATGATTTAATCAAGAAATCTGAGCAAGCTAAAAGTAAAATTGATGACAGGTTAGTTTTTGCATACAATCGATTGAGAAGTAATGCAAAAAATGGTTTAGCAGTTGTACCTGTTGATAGGGACGCGTGTGGAGGTTGTTTCAATAAAATTCCACCTCAACGCCAATTAGATATTCAGTCGAAAAAGAAGGTGCTTGTCTGTGAACACTGTGGAAGAATTTTGGTTCCAACTCAAGAATAAAGATTGATATAATATTTTATTAGGCGGTTAATCCGCCTTTTTTTATATCATTTACACACATTTTTATGAAATTCAGCGACTATAGAATCTCTGACTTATTGAAAGAGCAACTTGAGTTGATGGGGTACAAAAAACCTACGGATATTCAGTTTAAAACAATTAGTCATGTTTTGAATGGGGAAGATGTTATGGCGGTGGCACAAACCGGTACTGGTAAAACAGCAGCATATGTAATTCCGATTTTAAATCAAATAATTACTACCAAGGCAAAAAAAAAGGGAATTAGTTGTTTGGTCATGGTTCCTACTAGAGAATTGGCTTTTCAAATTGCCGGTGTTTTTAATGAGATTGGTAAAAAATCAAAGGTTAAGGTTTTGGGGTTACATGGAGGAGTTGATCAAGAAAATCAAATCCGCGAATTAGAAAGTGGTATTGACGTTTTGGTTTCTACTCCTGGAAGGATGTTTGACTTAATAAGTCAAGGTTTTATTGACATTTCCTCACTCAAGTTTTTAGTTTTGGATGAAGCTGATTTGATGTTGGATTTAGGTTTTAATAAGGACATCCAAGATGTATTGAAAAAAGTTCCAAAGAACAGGCAAACATTATTTTTTACAGCTACAATTTCTAGAAAAATCAAAACACTTGCTTATAACGTAGTTAAAGATGCTATTCGTATTCAAATATCTCCCAAAAATCCGGTATCCAAAAATGTTGATCATGCAGTAGCCTTTATTGAGATGGATGATAAACGATTTTTTTTGGAAAATATACTCAAAGAATATGAATCGAAGAAATTCATAGTTTTTGTTCGAACGAAGGTCCGTGTTGAGCGTGTGGTTGCCGCCATGGAACGTGTAATGTTGTCTACGGAAGCTTTACATGGAGGAATCGATCAGAGTAAGAGATTTGAAATATTAGAAAGATTTAGAACGGGAGATAACAATGTCCTTATTACCACAGATGTTGCTGCCAGAGGAATTGATATTCCAACTGTTGACTATGTAATTAATTACGATTTACCTGAAAATCCCGAGAGCTATGTGCACAGATGCGGAAGAACTGGAAGAGGTACTAAAAAAGGCCAAGCACTTTCTTTTTGTAGCGAAGATGAAAAAAGTTTGTTGCTTGAAATTGAGGAATATACAGGTGAATCGATACCAAAATATGACTTAGATAAAAATGATTATTTAGCAATAATTCGAGACAGTGAAGACGGTAGTTACGATTGGAAAAAAATGATTAATGAGTCAAATTTGGAAGATGGTACAGAAGATAGATGGTAAATCACAATATATTAACCTCCCTTTCTAGATTTACACAAAATTTATTGTAAACATCATCCATGATTTGTTTTGATAAATTAAGTATTTCTTGCCCTGAAGCCCCACCATAATTCACCAGTACAAGTGCTTGTAAATCATGAACGCCGTAGTTGTTCAATTTTTTACCCTTCCAACCAGCTTTTTCAATCAACCATCCTGCTGCCAGTTTAACCTTTCCGTCAGGTGACGGATATGATGGCACATCAGGAAATTGATTGAGAAGCTGTTTCAAAATGGATTGTTCGACCACTGGGTTCTTAAAAAAACTACCAGCATTACCAATAATTTTTGGATCTGGAAGTTTGGATGATCTTATGGCAATTACTGCGTTGCTTACGTCTTTAATTCCTGGGTTTTGAATCCCCATTTTTTTTAACTCACTTTCAATCGCCCCATAAGAAATATTCGTTTTGGGATTCTTAGAAAGTCGAAATGAAACATTCAATATGACGTACTGATTTTTGAATTTTGTTTTAAAAACACTTTCCCTATAACCAAATTCGCAGTCATGATGACTAAAACTGTGAACTTCCAATGTTGGAATATGAAGAGCCTGTAGGCTAACAAAAACATCTTTTATTTCCACCCCATAAGCTCCAATATTCTGCATTGGACTTGCACCTACGCTCCCAGGAATAAGGCTTAAATTCTCAACACCCGATAAATTTAATTCAATGCAGCGAAGCACGAAATCATGCCAAATTTCTCCTGCACCAACTTCAACAATGGTTTCAGTTTCGTTATTTGAAATGATTTTGAATCCTTTAATTTCATTCTTTAAAACTAGTCCGTCGAAATCCTTCGTGAATAAAACGTTACTTCCACCACCAAGGATTAGTAAATTTTCTTCAGGTGTTGAACTTAAAATATCTTTTAATGCATCAATGCTATTGAATACTGCAAAGGATTTAGCAATACTGTTAATTCCAAAGGTGTTGTATTTAAGTAAACTTGCATTTTTTTCAATCATGGTTCAAATTTAACATTTATTCTTTTCAGGTGTTCAATAGCAGATTAAGTTAAGATGTACTCTTTTGTTTAAATTTGTGTATGATTTTCAAAAGAATAAACCTGCAAGAGATCAATGCTTTTAATAAGGGAACATTGATGGAACATTTAGGGATTGAATGCATTGAAATCGGGGAAGATTATCTAGTTGCAACCATGCCTGTAAATGAAAAAACAAAACAGCCCATGGGATTGCTTCATGGCGGTGCAAACGCTGCGCTTATAGAAAGCATTGCATCAATGGGTTCAGCATGTATTCTTGATTTAAGTGAACAAGTCCCTGTTGGATTAGAAATCAACGCAAATCACGTAGGATCTGCAAAAAGTGGCTTTGTCAAAGGGATTGGAAAAATTGTACACGCGGGTCGAACTACACACGTCTGGCAAGTAGATATTTATGAGGTTAGTTCATCCAAACATTTGTGCACCGGTCGATTAACCGTGCTTGTAAAAAACAAGAATTAAATTGGCTGATTTATTACAATATAGACTGCCAGGTAAGGAAATACAATTCAAAAAAGGAATTTTTTATCCTTGTGCTTTAGAGGATATTAACTCCGGATTTGTTGTGGCTGATTTTCAAGGAAAACAATGGTTTGCCTTTGAGGAGAAATCGTTTGATCATTTTTTATTTCATGAGGGTAATTTTGATGTGCCAATTGTCACTGGTAAAGATGAATATTTTAGTAAATGCAAAAAAGTTATTGATTATTTGAATGATTCTGATCTTGAAAAATTAGTTCTTTCTAGAGTGAAAAAAGTGAATGTAGAAAAATTAGACCTAAATAATTATTTTATTCGGCTTTGTCAAAATTATCCGAATGCTTTCGTTTATTTAATTTCTTCTTTTGAATTCGGAACCTGGATCGGTGCTACCCCCGAAATTCTTATTGATGTAGATAATGGATTGGCATCATCCATGTCATTAGCAGGTACAAAAAAAAACAATGACCATAGCAATTGGACCAAAAAGGAAAAAGAAGAGCAGGGGCTTGTAACAGATTATCTTGCTGAAATCATATCATATTACGATAAAAATTTCACCTTTGAAGGACCCAATGAAAAAAATGCTGGCCCCGTAAAGCATTTGGTTACGCACTTTTCATTTTATTTGGGTTTTGATCAATTAAAAGCGTTTGTAAAACAAGTTCACCCAACTCCTGCAGTTTGTGGTTTGCCGAAAACAAAGGCTTTCAATTTGATGACTGATATAGAAAATCATAAAAGAGATTTATACTCCGGAATTATTGGATTTATAGGTGAACAAGCATCTCATTTGTATGTTAATCTTAGGTGTTCAAGACTTATTAAGAATGATATGTATATATATGTCGGAGGCGGAATTACGTCTGATTCGGTTATTGAGGATGAGTGGCACGAAACTGAAAATAAAAGCCAAACATTAATCAAGCACCTATAAATTCTGTAGTTTTGTAATCATGAAATCCACCAATAAATCCGGAATTCAGCTGATCGTTAACGCATGCGTTGCCCATGGAATGAAACATGTGGTTATCTCGCCGGGATCTCGAAATGCGCCATTGTCGATAGCTTTTGATTATCATCCAGAAGTTACATGTTATGTTATTCATGATGAAAGAAGTGCAGCGTTTTTTGCACTTGGGATCGCTCAACAGCTTAAAGAACCTGTAGGTATAGTATGTACTTCCGGTTCAGCGCCACTAAATTATTATCCTGCTATAGCCGAAGCTTATTATCAATGTTTACCAATTGTAGCAATTACCGCGGATAGACCTCTGGAATGGGTTGATCAGGGAGATGGTCAAACGATACGACAACATAATATTTTTGAAAAGCATGTGAGGTATTCTGTCCAATTTAACGATGAAATTAGGGATAGCGATGAAACTTGGTACATACAACGTGAAATTTCAACCGGCTTTTCATTTGGAAATGGCAATTGGAAAGGCCCTATTCATATTAATATTTCAATTAAAGAACCATTGTATAATGTTGAAAATTTGAATTTGGAGCCATTGAAAATTATTCGAAAGGTTGAATCTAAGTTTACGTTGAGTCCTTTAGATTCTCAAATGATTACGGAGGCCTTATCATTGCCTAAAATAATGGTGATTTGTGGACAAATGCAAAAAAATGAAAGTTTGACTATGGAGCTTTCACGATTCGCCTCCAATTCCTCCGTTGTTGTTTTGGTCGAAAACACCTCCAACTTGTTTGATGAAAAGTTCATACATTGTATTGATAGAACCCTAAATGCTATAAATGAAAAAGATTTTATAGCGTTTAAACCAGACCTGTTAATTTCAATAGGCGGTGCAATTGTATCAAAAAAAATTAAAACTTTTCTAAGGAAAAATAAGGCCACATTGCACTGGAAAATAGGTAATGAATTTCCTTATATGGATACTTTTCAAAGTTTATCGCATACTTTTGAGACAGATGCATTATCCTTTTTTAGGCTAATCAATACTTTGGAATTTAAACGAAATTCATCTAATTATGGTTCAAAATGGAAGACTTTAGATTACCTGATAAAAGATAAATTCAATCAATTTTTCGAAAATTTACCTTATTCAGATTTGGCTGTTTTTTATTCTTTGATTGATTATCTCCCTGATTCAGTTCAAATTCATATGGGGAATAGTTCAGTTGTTAGATATTGTCAATTGTTTGATCCCATTCATACCAATACATATTGGTGCAATAGGGGAACAAGTGGGATTGATGGTAGCTCCAGCACTGCATTGGGTGCAAGTGTAATAAAAAGGGATTTAACGCACGTGTTAATAACTGGCGATGTTTCTTTCTTTTATGATAGCAATGCCTTTTTTAACAGATATCACGAAAAAAACCTTAGGATAATTTTAATTAATAACTCTGGTGGAGGAATTTTTAGAATTATTCCAGGCCCTAAAGAATCCGCTCAATTGGAAAAATATTTTGAAGCAAAACATCATTTTACCGCTAAAGAATTGTGTGCGTCATTTAATGTCAATTATCAATCAGTTTCCGATTTGCAAGAACTAAAAATGGTTTTGGGAGATTTCTTAGCTCAAGCTGACCAGCAGGCTAAGTTATTGGAGGTGTTTACACCTGCCGAATTTAATCCGGTTGCACTTAATGAATTCTTTAATTCATTCAATTATTCTAGCTTAAAAGATTAACTTTACCAACTGCAAATTTATACCTATGGAGTTTTTCAGTGCATTATTTTCTTGGGATGGGCTAATTTATTTTATCATTTTGTCCCTCTTAGAAATTGTATTGGGTATTGATAATATTATTTTTATTTCAATTGTTTCGGATCGACTTCCCAAAGCAGATCAGCGAAAAGCGAGAAATTTTGGATTAGGACTCGCATTAATAGTGAGACTTGTGCTTCTTGCCTTCGTTTCTTGGTTGATGAAGATGACAGCGCCATTATTTCCAAATACTTCGATAGAGATGTTGCAATCATTCGATTTGCAAAGTTTAGTATTGCTTTTAGGTGGGCTTTTCCTTATATACAAGAGCACTGTAGAAATGCACAACTCTGTTCAAGGAAAGGATGATTTAACCCATAACGTTACCAATAATTTATGGAGAATTATTTTTCAAATAGTTCTAATTGATTTTGTTTTTAGCTTTGATTCGATTATTACCGCTATTGGAATGACAAATGATTTAGCTAGCGAAACGGGGCATGATCCTTTAGTTATAATTTATGCAGCGGTTATAGTTTCTATGTTTGTTATGATGCTTTTTGCCAAATCGATAAGTGAATTTATACATGCTCGTCCTACGATAAAAATGATTTCATTGGGTTTTCTTGTAACCATAGGTGTTATTTTGGTTGCTGAAGCATTTAATCAACACATTCCAAAAGGATACATTTATTTTGCTATGTGCTATGCACTTTTTGTTGAATTTCTCAATATTAGGATGAGAAAGAATAAAGGGCTAAATGAGTAATGACAGAGCAGGAAGTTTTAGCATTTTTAAATTCTGATTCTATTACCGAAATTGAAGGAAAAATTTCAAGTAATTTTTTTGAGATAAAAACATACTTAACTACTAGATCAATTATTCCTAAGTTGTTTCTTGCAAAAATTAAAAGATTACAAATCCTAAATGAAATCTCTAAAAGCTATTTGGGTCATTATCAGTCTGATTCTCACAGTTCCATCGGTAATCCTATTTCTTTTACAGGAATAATGTTAGAAGATTTCAATGCTTTTCATTTGTTAAAAGCTAGGCTGTGTTTAGAAATTATGAAATCGCCCGAAATTGAACCATGCATATTTCTTGTTTACGAACTTTTGGATTTATTTAAAAAATTTGCATCAAACTGGCCATTGCTATGTGATGATAATTTGGTAATTCTTGCAAAAGAAATTGATCAAATGAGAATCTTAACAATAATTTCTGAAATGCATAAAAAAGGTATTAAGACCTATGAACAATTGTTTGAAATGAAGGATATTTTAATGGAAGATTTAAAATATGAATCCACTCGGCTGAACATACTTTCTAAGCAGTAGAATTGGATCTTCTGAAAACCGGAATTTTTAAAGGCGAAGCAAGAATATTTGCTAATTTTGTTGCTGCTCATTTTCTAAACGGGTAAACGATATGGATGAAACATTGAATAGATTAAGAATTCAACTAGAATTGCAATCTTGGCCTGCAGTCTATCTATTTAAATTCATAGTTCCCAATAATTCTGAAACTATTGCGAAAGTCAACACTTTATTCAATGAAATGAGTCAAGTTACTATGCATGAATCAAGAAATGGAAAGTATATCAGTATTTCTGCGAAAGAATTAATGCTAGATGTACAATCCATAATTGATAAGTACATATTGGCTTCAAAAATAAATGGTGTAATTTCATTATAATTTTTCATTACTATGCTTGTAAATGTTTTATTGGTCACTTTATGCGTATCACTTGGACTGCTATTGTTATTTATATTGTATCGAAAAACTATACAGTATGTTAATCGAGGTATTCCGCAATTAAAAAATTATTGTGTACTTTATCCCGTAGAGAAAAATCCGGCAAGTGGAGAAGTTGCTATTTATTTTACCACAGAAATGTCAAGAGAAGTAGTTTTAGATTTGCTAGACGAAGATTTGATACTGTTAAAAAATCTATTTACTGATAATGTTGACAATGGTGGGCAAATAGTTAGATTTGACTCAAGGGAAGTGCCTAATGGCCATTATTATTATTGCTTGACTACCGAGAATCAAAAAACAATGAAGAAACTAACAATTCTGAACTAGATAAAATCCTTTTGGATTGATGAT
>Ga0068876_10000206_pt1 | contig 46590 bp, 37 predicted proteins | sample NOAtaG_6_FD_66442 | JGI IMG/M metagenome (GOLD analysis project Ga0068876, IMG submission 66442) | Freshwater lake microbial communities from Lake Erie, under a cyanobacterial bloom - NOAA_Erie_Diel5S_2200h metaG | ecosystem: Environmental > Aquatic > Freshwater > Lake | place: USA: Ohio, Lake...
TTGTTACAGTTCTTGTTGCGCAAATTAAAGGTCATTAACAAAGACAACATTATACCCGGATCACGTTATCACAACTTCAAAGATTTTATTTCTTTCCCGCACTTGGGGCATACAGAATTAGTGTGGCCGGCTGCACCTGCGCAAGATCATCCTGCCTTCAGTTCGGACAGAAGCATGTTCAGCGTGTTGCAGGATCGTGATGTTATTTTACACTTTCCATATCAGTCGTTTCATCACATTATCGATTTGTTGCGCGAAGCATCAATTGATCCGAAAGTGAAAAAGATTCAAATTTCACTCTACCGTGTTGCAAGGAACTCCAACATTGTGAACGCCTTGATCAACGCGTTGAAAAACGGAAAAGAAGTTGTTGCAGTGGTAGAATTGCAGGCGCGTTTTGATGAAGAGAACAACATCTATTGGTCCAATCGTTTGCAGGAAGAAGGTGCTAAGGTTATCTATGGGGTTCCCGGATTGAAAGTGCATTCCAAACTATTCATGATTACACGTCGTGAAGAAAATAAGTTGGTGAATTACGTTCACGTGGGATCGGGAAATATGAACGAAAGCACCGCAAAAATTTACACCGACAAATCGCTGCTCACACGAGATCCGCGCATTACAGAAGAAGTTGCCCGCGTTTTCGAATTTTATAACGACAATCTGAAGCCCGGCAATTACAAGCACTTGCTGGTGTCGCCATTCAACATGCGCAAGAAATTGATGGCGTTTATCGACAACGAAATTGAATTTGCAAAAAAGGGGAAGCCGGCAAAAATGTGGTTGAAAATGAACAATCTTGTTGATCCGGAAATGATCCACAAGCTTTATGCTGCGTCGCAAGCCGGAGTGCAAATCAAACTTATCGTGCGTGGAATATGTTCATTGGTTCCGGGAATAAAAGGATTTTCAGAAAACATTGAAGCCATAAGCATTGTTGGTCGCTATCTGGAACACAGTCGTGTGTTCATATTTCACAACAACGGCGATGAGAAGTATTTCATATCTTCGGCAGACTGGATGAGCAGAAATTTGGATACGCGATCAGAAGTTGCTGTTCCTATTTATGATCCACAGAGTCAGCGTGAATTAAAAGAGTTGTTAGAACTTCAGTTGAAGGATAACGTGAAAGCGCGTCATGCCGGTGGAACGCATGAAAACGAGTACGTTAAGAAGCCCGGAAAACCGATGGTAGCGCAACAGGTAATTCGCGGATGGCTCGCTAAACAAGATGTAACGCCGCCGAAGAAAAAAGTTGAAATTCGCCGCAATTGATATAGGATCCAACGCCATGCGCTTGCTGTTCGGCAATGTGTATGACTCGCCCGCAGGCCCCATTTTCAAAAAAGCAGATCTCGTCCGAATTCCAATTCGTTTGGGAGAGGATGCGTTTTTGCACAAAAAAATTTCTGAAGAGAAAATTGAGAAGTTAATTCTCGCGATGCGTGCGTATAAAAATCTGATTGACTTCTATCAGGTAGAAGACTTCAAGGCTTGTGCTACGAGTGCGATGCGGGAAGCGAAAAACGGAAATGAAATCGTAGAACGCGTTTTTAAAGAAACCGGAATACATATTGAAATCATTGACGGGAAGAAAGAGGCAGAGATCATTTATTCCAATCACATCGCAGAGTCTATGGATCCTTCCTCCAACTACTTATACATTGATGTAGGCGGTGGCAGTACAGAGCTCACGATATTTTCCAAGAATCAACCCGCAGTTTCAAAAAGCTTCAATATTGGGACGATACGTTTACTAAATGAACTCGTCACCAAAGAACAGTGGAATGAATTCAAAGAATGGATCAAGCGGGAAACGGCTCCTTTTCAACCTTTGCAGGCAATTGGTTCCGGTGGCAACATCAATAAGATTTTTAAGATGTCGCGTAAAAAACAGAACCGGCCCTTGTCTTATGCAAAGCTGAAAGAGATGCACGAGTTTCTTGAAGCATTTACATTACAAGAGCGCATCGAAATTCTGGGGTTAAATCCGGATCGTGCTGATGTGATTCTACCTGCCGGAAGAATATTTCTAACCGTGATGAAGAACGCCAATATTGATCGGATTTTTGTTCCTCAAATCGGCATGGCCGACGGGCTCATTCATCTTTTGTATGAAAATTACATGGCGCGTAACGCCAAGGGTTTATCGTTTAGCGAATAAATCATGACACGTATTCCCGCTGTTGTATTTGGAATTTATGCTGCCCTGGTGTTTATCATCACTCTTCTCATCAGCAGTACAGCGTATGCTTTGGTGTTTCTGTTCGCCTCTAAAAAATCTGCTCCGCATATTGCACATAAAGGCATTTCTCGCCCCTGGGCAAAAACGCTGCAAGTATTATTTTTTTCTCCGATGAAAGTGAAAAACCGACATCTGATTGATCGCAACACCACCTACGTTTTTATCGCTAATCACCAATCGCAGTTGGATATTCCGTTCTATGCGGTGGCATGTGCCAACACGTTTCGTTTTCTTGCCAAAGCAGAGTTAACCAAGTTGCCGCTCATGGGATTTATCATTCGCAATTTGTACATCGCTGTTGATCGCAAGGATCGCGCAGATCGTCATCGGAGTCTGGAAATTATGAAGGCTTCTCTGGATGAAAACATCTCCGTGTTTTTATGTCCGGAAGGCACGCGAAACAAACACGAAGATCCGCCTCTTTTGGAGTTTAAAGACGGTGCTTTCCGTCTTGCGGTGCTCACTGGAACGCCAATTGCTCCGCTAACAGTTCTTAATACCGGACGACGACTTTCTCCATTGCATCCTGCTGCTTTTTATCCGGGTGTCATTTACGGGATTTGGGACGAGCCCATACCTACTGCCGGTTTAACGGTTGACGACATCCCTGCACTTAAGGAACAAGTACGCGCAAAAATGATCCAACGATTGCAGGAATTCCGCGAACAAAACGTACACTAAAACCCGCTGCGATTCAGTATCTTCACGGCTGATTAGCTGAGTTTATGAAACGATTTTTTCTCTTAGTGGTTTCGGTTGGTTTTTTCGCCTGCGCGGATAACAAACCAAACAATCCAACTAAAACCGATAGTGTTGTTGCCGACAGCGCTCCTGCAGAATCAGATCTTCAGGCATTAACTGAAAGCTGGACACAACAATTGAATTTGAAAAACGCAGCACTTACAAGCTCGTTCTATTTTGATACCGTAACCTACTACGGCGACCGTGTTTCCTCGGAAGAAATATTTCGCAAGCAGCAAAATTATTTTTCGCGCTATCCCGATTATAGTCAGCGCATCAAAGAGTTTGTACAGGAAGAACACTTACCCGATGGCAGCTACCAGATTCGCTTCATTAAAGAAGTGATGGCCGGCGGACAGCTCGCGTCATATCCGTCTCGCATTATTTTCCGGCAACAAAATGGCGTGTGGAAAATTGCTTTAGAAAGTGATGACATGACCGATATTACTAAGGCTCGCAGTGGTGAAGCGCAAACCGGTAATTACAACGATGTCATTACACTCGCAGGATTAGTTGAGGAAAACACCGGATTCGCAGCTCCCCAACCCGGACAAGATGCTAAATCCGATCAGCGCGAAACTTATCTCGTGATGCTTCTGGATCAGCCACTTGATGTGATTGGTGACGCCAACGCTACTAACGAGAAAACAACAGAACGCGGACTGATGCGCGTGCAATTGCAGGGAGACGAAAATGCATTACGTCGACACCTCAACAAAAAAATAAAACTCACCGGAAAATTAGTTCACGCAACAACTTCTCTCCACCACACTAATGTATTGTTGCAAGTCGAGTCCATACAACCCAACAAATAAAAACACATGAAAGCCCCTGCCCTGTCTCTGTTATTTTCTTTGTTTATCATTCAACTACACGCGCAGTCGTTTAGCAGTCCGGAAAGTGTAGAATACGACGGTGTGAATAATCGTTGGATAGTAGGACAAAACGGAGCAAACCGTGTTGATATTTATAGTCCGCAGTCGAACACTTTAACGTCATTTGGAACTACGATTACCAGCGGGCCGCACGGCATTGAAGTGTTGGACACCGTTGCGTATGTGTGCGACGGCGGTCGTGTGCGCGGCTACGGATTAGCGACAGGAAATCAAGTTTTTAATTTGAATTTGAGTGCGTCGTTTCTTAACGGAATTACCTCAGATGGTGGACACTTTTTGTTTGTGACGGATTTCACTGCGAAGAAAATTTACCGCGTGGATGTATTGGCCGGCACCTTCAATCAAATGGCAACAACAGTTAAAACGCCAAACGGCATTTATTATGATGGCGCCAACAACCGTTGTGTTTTCGTAACGTGGGGAACTTCTGCAGCGATACAAGCCATCAGTCTTGCCGACTCTACCATCAGCACATTATACACCACCACACAATCTAATATCGACGGCATCACCAGAGACAACGCGGGTTATTGGTATTATACCGCATGGAGCAACAATTCTCTCATGCGCATCGATCCTAACTTTAGCAGCGCGCCGATCGCAGTATTAACCGGACTCAGCAGCCCTGCCGATATTGATATCAACGCAGCCGGAGATTCTATTGGCATACCGAATTCAGGCAACGCGAGCAATGTTGTTTTTTACACGAACATTACAACGGGCATGTCAACTGTTGCCGGGGCGCAATTACACTTATTTCCAAATCCTGCACGCGATGTGATCAATTTGTTTTTGGACGTTGAAACACCGGGCGGAACCGTTGAAGTACGCGATATCGCAGGCCGCTTGATACACACACAAACACTCACGACGAACACATTGCAAATTAATTGTGCTGCATGGATTCCGGGCTCGTATTTTATTTCGATGCTTGATGCGGAAGGCAATCCGATGGTGCGAAAGCAATTTAATAAGTTGTAGGAAAATAATAAGAGTGCATTCACAGCAACTCCGCCTTCTGTTCCGTCTTCTTCAATCTGCTTAAATCGTAACCAAGATTTGTAACTCGCGGAGTAATTTAACTACTAGTGGAGTCGTTCATAATGTTAGAACGGCTCTAAATTCACAAATAATTGCGCGAGGGGTGTCCAATAAATTAATGCGTCTCTACTGACAACGCCCGAATGGCCGCTTCCACTTCTTGAACGATTCCGTCTATGTCACGCGACTTGCACTTTCGCGGATCTCCCACTACAACAAGCGAATTAAACGGAATTAGCAGCGCTTCTCCCTTCGGAAGACTCTTACCAAGCCCTTTCATAAACACGGGAATATAATGTACGCCCGGGTGACGATCAAGTAATATTCCTATGCCGCGCTTGAATTTCTGAAACTTCTCGGGCTCTCCTCGCGAGCCCTCTGGAAACAAAATCAACGAGTGCCCCTTATCCAATTGTTCGCTCATCAATTCAATCGGATCAGGGCCGGCTTCTCCCTGCTTAGGTCTACTCCTCGGAATCAAAATGGCATTAACAAAAAACCGAGTAAAGAATGCGCGAATAGGAGACTGCCCGAAGTAGTCGCCCGCTGCAATCGGATGTGTTTTGGCTATCATTCGCGGAGAACAGGCCGACATTAGTGCCATTGTATCCAAGTGGCTGTTGTGATTTGCGACGAGAACAAACTGGGGCACCTTCTTAATTGCTTCGCGATTACGATAAACAACGCCCACGATAACTTTAAGAAAGCCGCGCATTAATACACAGTAAAGTAGCGAAAGAATCAGGCGCTTCATTTATTCAGATAATACATTTGAAAAACAATGTGAAAGAATACGGGAGCCGTGATTGCTAGTGAATCAATGCGATCAAGAATTCCACCGTGTCCGGGAATTATATCGCCAGTGTCTTTCTTTCCAATGTCGCGCTTGATCGCAGAGACAACAACATCTCCGATAAATCCTGAGCATGCAATTAAACCGCTTACCACCATGGCTTCAATTGCTGTAAGTGGTGTTAGAAAATGCAATAAATATCCTACAATAGCAGAGGTAACAACTCCCCCCACGAATCCTTCCCACGTTTTGTTCGGACTGATTTTCGGGAGTATCTTAATATGTCCTAAAAGTTTTCCCCAAGTAAATTGGAATACGTCATTCATCTCGGTGATGAACACAATAAATAATAATAATCCTCTTCCTCCTGCATTGAATCCCTCGAGCGGAGGTAAGGTGAGCATGAAAGCGAGGTGACTTATTCCGAAAACCGTAAACATTAGTTGTGTGGGCAAAACACTCATTGACCTAGAAATGCCCTCTGTTGTTCCCTGTAAAATCAGCATGAAGGGGATCCAAATAAACATGAAAACCGGAATGAATGTCAAAAACAAATTGTGCCATCCTTTATAAGCTAAAAAATATTGAACCGGAATTGCAAGGTAACACCAGATTAAAACGCGACGATCTTCATCTCTCACGTTTTTACTAATAGAGGCCAATTCACGGAGCGCCATGAAGGATAACAAGCCAAATGCGACAAAAGAAATTATCGGATTGAAAACTGTAGCTGCGACGAAAATAGTTGCCATCATCCACCAAGATCTGGTTCTTTGCTTGAGCTCCGCAAGATTCGCCTGTGGATTGATCTTTCCCCAAATGAAAAAAAGAAGCGTGGCAAAAATCAGAATTCCGAATATCAACCCGACAACAATCATCACCTCCGGATTTGAAGAAAACTTTTCGATGTTATCACTGAAAAATGAAAATACATTGTTCATCTTAACTTGATTTTAAAGATTTAGAAATCCGGATTGATGTGCTAAGAACTAGCAACGCTGATGCGCATGAGAAAATGTGGCTGCTGTAGTTCAAAATTCCATCATTAAAATATGCTATCAAACAAAACAATCCCAACAAGAGCGCGCGATCACTTTTTCCCATTGGCCCATCGTAGCGACGCTCCCCACTCATCACTTTTCCCATTACACCGGCAAACTCGTTGATCACCGCGAGAAATATAAATACAAACAAAACCGATTGATTTACATTAACCAATTGGAACAGCGGGACGAAAATAAACAAGTCGGAAAAGATGTCCCCAAGTTCATTGAGTAACTCTCCGGCCTTACTTTGCTGATTGTATTTACGCGCCATCATCCCATCAAGAGCATTGATTGCCATTCGCACAAATAGAACTATCGGAGTCAACGCCAGCATGTATCCGGAAGGATGATACCAGAACGCTACTCCCGAGAGCGCGGAAAGAATTATTCCACTCCAAGTAATTCCGTTTGCCGTAACGCCCATTCTATGCAGCAATTGAAGAACCGGGAGAAGAAACGCCTGGAACTTCGGTTTGATTTTATATACTGAAATCATAAAACTCCATTGGGTTTTTGCTTCTGAAACGGATCCAGCGCGGGCCTCGTTCGCGCTGCCTCCTCCGTAAATTTCCCGTTACGGATAAAGTGAAATATCTGCGAGCCTATTAGATCAAAGTCGTGGTACATTTCATCATGGTTGTTCACCGTAAAAAGGTAGTCATCACACTGTTGCTTTCTTCCCTCCACTGTCCAGTCCAGAGGCCCCAATTGCATGGCAGACTTTTTATGATTCCTGATTAATCGAGTGGCACGACTTTCTATTATTATCCCTATGTCGATTGCGCTATCATTAATTATCGGCTCATACGGGATCGTTGAGAATTCGCGCACGATATCGCCTTCCAACCAACGCACAATCAGATGCAGATCTTTATCGAGCGCGTATGGTGCACGCTCCTGCAAAGGGCTCCTGTCGTAAATAATTGATGCTATATTGTTTTTCGGGTTCCTCTGTAACCATCTGTTAATTGTCCAAGAGCCGATGATATAGCTGAATACATGAAGCTTTTTGTATTCCTTGAGCTTATAACGTGTGATGAATTGGTCCAGGTTATCTACGCATGCATTAAGAGAGTCGCGACTGATATACGAGGGAATAAACAAGTCATATCCTTTACCGCTGAAATACTTGGCAATGTCGTCTACCCCTTCCGCTCGCGAACCGAAACCCGGAATAATCAATAAAGCTTCCTTGCTGGAACGAACCGTTGAGTCCTTCTCAATAATATTATACCCGTTCTTCGGGCAGCCATCTCTACCAGCTCCAGTCAGGGATACAATTATCACAAAGGCGATAGAGCAAACAGAAAGTAATCTTAGGGTGTTACGAAACATATCGAACTACTTCAATGCTTTTACAGATCATTCCTTCCGTGCTTCTTATGCAGCTTAAATAAAATCTTTTCTGGGAGTCAATATTAGAATTTATTCATTAACTCCACAGCAAAAACCCTCTCGGTGATTCATCAATTAGTTTGCTGTATTTGTCGGGAATGTTCGTTTTATAAATTTGAGTTTAACTTAATTCATTTATTATTTAAGCTTTTCGACTACGCTATGAATAGCAAGTTAGCACATAAATTGAACCTGCAAAAGAATTATAGGTGTAGCAGAAGTTCTGCGCACCCCAAAACGAAGGTTGGCAGGATAATATGATGCTAAAAGCAACCAAGAACGGATGAGCGTACCCCAAATAGAGAGGAGAAAACATGCGGGGCGCCGACACTGCGCCTAATCAAAAGCGAACCAATCAGATGTGTGTCGTCTTTTTCAGACGGCTTAAATCGTAACCAAGATTTTTAACACGCGCAGTAATTGCACTATAAGTAGAATCGTTCATAATTGGAGTGCGACTCAGAATCCACAAGTAATCGCGCGATGGATGACCAACAACAGCATACTGATATTCTTTGTCCAAATCAATAATCCAGTAATCTGCTTTGAACGGCCAGAAGAATTGCACCTTTAACTTGGCATTGCCTGAACCCTCCACGGGAAATGCTTTGCCAGTTATATCACTCACTTCTCCATTTTTCAAACAACGATTATATACGGTGATGTAACCTTCTTTTGTAACGGTGTATTCTGCCGTTGTGCACGAACAACCTTTCTGCGCGCTAATAGGAAATGACGCGATTTCATACCACTTGCCGGCGTACTTGTTAATGTCAACGCTAGAAACAACAGGCAAATCGGAAGAGGAGCCGCAACCTAAAAATGAAAACATAAGAACAGCTAGTAAAATTGGAGGATTGAAAACTTTCATACGCTATTTCTTTAAGCGATCTGCGAACACCTTGCGGACCTTATCTACCTTAGGCTTGACGACATACACACAGTACGGCTGAGAACTGTTCTGTGCATAATAGTTCTGGTGATAATCTTCTGCTTTGTAAAATGTACTTGCCTGTGTAACCTCGGTAACAATTGGAGCAGAAAATGCGCCGGACTCGTTGAGTTTCTTCTTGTAATATTCCGCCTTCTCCTTTTGTTGTGCATCATGATAAAAAACAGCAGAACGATATTGAGTCCCAACGTCATTACCCTGACGATTCAACGTAGTAGGATCATGCGTTTGCCAGAACACTTCCAGAATTTCATCGAAGGAAATCTTAGTCGTGTCAAATACTATTTGTGCAACCTCGGCGTGACCTGTTGTTCCTTCGCACACTTGTTTATACGTAGGATTCAACACGTGCCCGCCCATGTAACCGGAAGTAACGCTCACTACGCCATCTAATTGCAAAAACACTGCCTCCACGCACCAGAAGCATCCCGCTCCCAATGTTGCAGTATCCAAAACAGGTGTTGTACTCATAGTAGTTGTAGAATCTTTAGGTGTTGTGACTTTAGTCGTGTCGGTTTGCCCACACGCTTGAAGAAAGAGCAAGAGTAAAGCGAAAATTCCATGAACTTTTTTCATACTACCAAGTTAAGGTATTCGTGAGGGAAATGATATTTCATTACCAATCATTAACAAACGAACGTGAGGTTTGTTGCACGAATTGCGAATGCCGCATCTGCTTACGTTCTTTGCAGTATTGAGCTTCTACGCTGTCATCCTCATTTGGCTGGCTATCATGCTGGTTTCTTTTCTGATTCAACATATCAGAGAAGGCATACGTATTAACCGCAAGCCTTATGATCTCGGGGCATGGAATCTGCCGGTTTATAGTGGGGTCTTGCTACTTGTTGTGTGGGGAATTTTTCATTTCGCCAAATACGAACCGCAATTCTCTGACGCGCAAGAACAAATTAAGTACGGTGCACGCACTAACCAGCCTTGGTTACAGACAAAGGGTTATTCCCAACTAATAGCACAACATCCCGATTCTTTGGAATTGCATTTTCAACGCATCGACACGTACTTCAAACAAAACGAAAAAGCCGCTGCTGATCCGGGAATTGGCGCATATGATCGTGAAGGCGTGAACATATTCATGCACTACACCGAACTCACCGAAAGTGCAGATGTACAACCACGCGATCTCGGAAATTTAATGTTGGCATTTTGGTATATACGTCGTCCGGGGCATGATTACGATAACGCGGCTTTGCACTTGAAACAAGTCACACAAGATTGTTTGAAATATTACAACTACGCTGCGGGTGAAATTATGTCCAATCACCTCAATATTACAGATGCCATAAACTATTACCAAAAAGAAATTTCGTGCAAAGGTTACACGCCCGGCGCTTGGAGAGGGTTGAGCCTGATTTATTATCGATTAGACAATAACGATTCCATTGCATCATTAATGAATAATCCGGTTGCTTTGGAATTTGTGCATCCCGAAATCAAGTCGCAGTATTATTTCAAAACAGGGAATATTCTGATGTACTATGTAGTACATTTTGAAGAAGGCATGAGTCATCTGCACGTGTGGGGACTCGTGACGGCAATTATTGCAGCATTTGTGTGGATGCTGTATTTGAAGCGTTTGAATTTTCTATCTGCCATGAAATGGCCGTTATACGTATATGCGGTTCTTACCGGCGCCGTGCTCTCTGTTTTGTGCTGGGTATTTTATGCGGTGTACAACTATACATTCGGTTTCGATCTGAACGGAGAATTGCTCAACGATTTTTTGTATTCCTTTTTGGGCATCGGTGTTATCGAAGAATTGGTTAAGGTTGCTGCCTTTGTGGTGATTTTTGTTTACAGCAAGCAATTGCGCACCGCGGCAGATTACATGGTGGTGGCGTGTTGTGCGGGCCTTGGATTTTCTTTGTTTGAAAACGTATTGTATTCTTCCGTCGAAGGATTGGATGTTATTTTCTCGCGCACATTAACAGCGTCGGTTGCACACATGGTTTCAAGCGCCATTGTCGCATATGGATTTATACTATGGAAATTCCGGTGGTTAACACGAATATGGATTGTTCCGTTGTGTTTCGTTATTGCAGCGCTGGTTCATGGCTTTTACGACTTCTGGTTGTTGAATCCTTCGGTGCAACAATTCAGCATCATCACGTTCGTGTTCTTTTTGATGGAGATCTTACTGTTCACTTCGTTATTGAACAATGCTCTGAATCAATCTGCGCCCAAAACAATTTCGCAACGCGAACTCGCATTCGACGGCCCGCGTAATGCAGGTTTACTTTCCGGTGGATTGATTTTGATTTTCGTTATTCAATACATCGGCATGTGTGCTGTGTATGGAAGCAAGTACGGAGAACAAGTACTAACGGCATCGTTTGTTTCAGGAAGCTATCTCGTGTTTTTTCTTTCCATCCGCTTGTCATCCATTGACATTGCTCCGGGCGTTTGGAATAAAATCGATTTCTATTCCGGTTTGCTGCCCTCTGCATTTTTCAGCGGCACGGGTAACAATTACAATGCATTAGTCGGGACAACTCTAGTTTTCGGACCACATGAATACTCGCAGCGATTGTCCGCACATCTACCATTCGTTGGGAAAATATCGCGACGTGTACGCATCAAAGGCGATTTTCACTGGTTCGAAATAATTCCTGAACCTGCATTAACCATTGAAGGCGTTTACGCTGAAAAACTTTATATCAAAACACATATTGATCGGGCAGAAATTGTTCCCGGAAATAAAACGGTTGTGCGTGTGTTTGTTCCTACACCGGCAGCATCAGGCAGCGGAAAAAAATCGCTGGTGTTTTACGATTTAGCTGTCGTGACTTGAGTTGCTTCCGCAGATTTTACGCTCATGGCTAACGGAATCGCCAGAAGTCCTGCCAGTACTGCCATCCAGCCCACATGTTCGTAATGCAATACAGAACCTCCGGGCCCTTCGGCAATCAACAATCCTCCAAGAAATGAAGCGAGTCCTGAACCCAACTGTTGCGTAGCTGCATTTAAACTTAAGAATCCGCCACGCTGATGCGGCAATGCAGTTGATGAGATTAACGTTTGTGCAGGAATCCCACGACTTCCTCCGAAGATGAACAAGAACGAGGTGATCATCAGTACCGGAATCAAACTCATTGGAGGCAAGTTGGTGATGGCAACAATAGGAAACACCGCTAATACTGATAGCCAAGTGAAAACACGCAAGCTTCCGTAACGATCCGCCAACTTCCCTACAACACGCATCACCACAACGCTGCACAATCCACCGGCCATGTAGATATAGCCAATATCTGTTTTGTCCAAACCTACATTTCCCACCATATAGTTGGGGATGTATGGAATAATGGAAAAATGTCCGATCATCAACAAGGCCATCACGCCCAATGCTTTCAAGCGATTCACGCTACTCACAATTTCTTTAATGGTTACCCACGGATTGCGCTTTTTGGCTTCTTCAATATGTCCGGCCAATGAAGGAACATAAAGTGCAATTGCGATCAGCACCAGCACACCAAATGCTCCGATAAATACAAACGGAATGTGCCAACTGAAGTGTGCTGCGACAATACTGCCCACAGGAACACCAAGAACTGCTGCTGCAGAAAACCCCGAATACACTGCACCCATTGCTGATGCGCGACGTTCTAAAGGAAACGTATCACTAACCGTACTTAAAATGGAAGACGATAAAATACCGCCGAACAAACCCGTAAAAATGCGAGCTGCCACCATAAAACCGTATCCCGGCGCAATGCCGCACGCAAATGTTCCCAACACAAAAAATGTGTACGAAAGGAGCAATACTTTTCTGCGATCGAATCGATCGATAAAAAATGCTCCCAAAAAACTCACAATGCCCGCGGATACATTGTACGATGCCACCATGATTCCGAACTGCGCAGCAGAAATCTTAAAGTCTTCCATGAACAAGTTGCTCAACGGCATCATGATCATGAAATCCATTACGTGGGTAAATTGAACTAATGCGAGTGTGACGAGGAGAAAGCGCTCTGTGGATTTATTCATAACGGGGATGCAAATATACCGGTATGCAGGCGGCGAACTTGAATAAATCGTTAAACGGCAAAAGATGCAGGATCAGCGTAGTAATACTCCGTACCTTTGTAGTCCCTCTAATCTTGATTCCCCATGCAGTATTCCCGCACTATCGGTGAGTGGTTACAATTTCTTCCTCCTGCTTTGCACGAAAAAGCAGTAAACTACGTGTTGGATCAGCATCCCGACACCGGAGCAGAAATTCTTACCACCAAAACTACCTCGTTTTTCAAGGCCATTCAAGGTGCTTTGTTATGGGATAAAACAGAAGAAGGCTCCGCTTTCTGGCAACGTATTGCCGCAATAGACTACTTCGAAACCACAGCAAACGGCGAACTTAGTCTTGTGCAACGCCTGCAAAACGGCGAGCTGGAAGAGTATCTGAATCAATCAGATGACGAAGAGTAAGGATGCGAGTAACGCCGCAGCTATAACTAGCTAACGACCGCATTAACGAGTGTCAATAGCGGTGATTTCGATCAACTCCGGCACCGCGCCATGATCTACACCAAAGAAATATCGAACTGCACCAGGTCAACAAACTCCTGAACACGGTCGTCCACTTCTTGTTGCGATAATCCAACCAAACGTTCTACCCCGAATTTTTCTACAGTGAAAGATGCCATTGCAGAACCAAAAATGATTGCACGCTTCATATTTTCGAAAGAAATGTCTTTTGTTGCGGCCAAATAACCTACAAATCCTCCTGCAAAGCTGTCTCCGGCTCCTGTCGGATCGAAAACATCTTCTAAAGGCAACGCCGGTGCAAAAAACACCTGCTCTTTGTTAAACAACAACGCACCGTGTTCTCCTTTTTTAATGATGAGCACTTTAAGGCCCAACGCTAAAATTTTCTGAGCTGCCTTTACCAATGAGTATTCTCCGGAAAGTTGACGCGCTTCCGCATCGTTAATGGTTAATACGTCCACTTGCGCGATGGTTTTTACCAGATCGTCCATGGCAATATCCATCCAGAAATTCATCGTATCCAATACGATTAGCTTTGGACGTTTAGTCAACTGATCCATTACTTTTTGCTGAATCGACGGCATCAGGTTACCCAACATCAGAAAATCCGGTTCGCGGCTGCTTTCCGGCACAACCGGATCAAAATCGGCCAAAACATTAAGTTCCGTAGCCAATGTATCGCGGGAGTTCATGTCGTTATGGTAACGCCCCGACCAGAAAAACGACTTTTGGTCCTTTTTGATCTGCAAACCATCCAGCGCAACACCGTGGTTTTTAAGGTTATCCAGCGCATCCTGAGGGAAATCACCCCCAACAACAGACACCAATTGAATGTTTTTTGTGAAATAAGATGCTGCTAAAGAAATGTATGTAGCCGCACCGCCAATGATTTTATCGGTTTTTCCGAAAGGAGTTTCAATGGCGTCAAAAGCCACAGTACCAACAACTAAAAGAGACATAATGAATGAAAAGTGGTGATTTTTGCCAAAGGTATTGCATAATTCGATTCAACCTGCTAATATTGCAGCCCGTTTAGATAAAAACGGGTAACCGGTGATCCTCCTTAGCTCAGCTGGTTAGAGCACATGACTGTTAATCATGGGGTCCCTGGTTCGAGCCCAGGAGGGGGAGCAAAACAGTGCGGAGGGCGAGTGTGAGTGCGGAGAGCAAAACAAAACAGAGCGGAGAATGAAAGCGAAAGCGATCTTCTCCGCTTTTTTATTACCTCAACAAAAATTCAACGGAACACAAAAGTTTCCCAAGACAAGAGCCCGGCAAGATTAATAAGACGGCACTAAACCTTACTTCCGTCGTGTTGTTATTATAGCATTCTCACACGCATTATCTGGCGCAAATAAAACGCTATCGCATAAATCCGTAAATTGCATCTAGCAATGCCTAATCGCGACATCACAATTTCCAACGAAGCAGTAGAGCAAGAGTTCTACCGCACCACCGAACGTTTTCAAATTATAACGTGTTGGATTGGTGTTGCCCTTAATTTGGTGTGGTTCGCCAGCGATTATTTCATCATGCCGGAATATTGGATCCCGTTCCTACTCTTCCGCGCAGCAGTGTCGGGTGTTACCGCCGCTATTTTACTTACTAAAAAATGGCACGGATTAAATATCTACATGACGTTGTTCGTATTGGTGATTGGCATCTCCGTTCAAAACGCCTACATGTGGAGCGTGATGGATCTGGAGCATTTGCAAAAGCACGCTTTCGCATACATGGTGTTGTTTATCGGCGTGGGCATGTTGGTGTACTGGGAGTTTCGTTACTCGCTCATTCTTTTGGCTATTACGGTCATCTGCAACATTGCCTTTTATGTAGCCAACAGTTCTCTTACCGTCGATCAATTCGTGATCAGCGGAGGTTTGCTGGTATTCACCGTCGCATTGTTCAGCGCATTTCTAATTCGTACTCGATATCGTTTAACACGCAATGAAATTCGCAGTCGTCTCGAGTTGGAAAAATCGAAACAGGTTATCGAAGCTGAGAGAAATACTGTTGTTGAACAGAAAAAAGAAATTACAGATAGCATCAATTACGCGAAACGAATTCAACGAGCATTAATTCCAACTGAAGAAGATTTTAATCAACACTTCGCCGACAGCTTTGTGTTTTTCAAACCGAAAGACATTGTAAGTGGCGATTTTTACTGGATACAGCGCAAGCAGGATAAAATTTACTATGCTACCGGCGATTGCACAGGCCATGGGGTTCCGGGAGGCTTTATGACCATTTTGGGCTTATCGTTTCTCGAAGAAATTGTAGATAGTAAAAGCTCTGAAAATCCGGCCGAGGTTTTGAATATGCTTCGCGATAAAATTGTCAATACGCTGAAACAAGGTGCGCGCACGGACGAGAACAAAGACGGCATGGATATTAATTTATGTTGCATTGATACGACCAACAATATCCTGCATTACGCCGCGGCCAACAATTCATTCTATATCGTTCGCAATAATGAGTTATTAGAAATGAAAGCCGACAAGCAGCCGTGCGGATTTTTCCATCATCCGGTTCCCTTTACCTTGCATCGTGTACAATTGGAGAAAGACGATTGTATTTACACTTTCACCGATGGCTATCCGGACCAATTTGGCGGACCCAATGGAAAGAAGTTTAGGTACAAACAATTTGAGTCGTTGCTGTTAAATAACCACAACAAACCTTTCCCTGAACAACAACAAGCATTGTACGATAGTTTCGAAAACTGGAAAGGCAATTTGGAACAAGTAGATGATGTGCTGGTGATAGGCGTGAAAATCGGATAGCGTATTGAAGAGCAAAGAAAAGGCGACACTAGTTTAGTGTCGCCTTTTTAAATAAATAATGTACAAGCTGCTACTTCACCAGTTGCATCACTACATCCACCTGATTTATTGTTGCTCGCACTACGTATGTGCCCGCAGGAAGCGTGCTTACATTCATTTGTGCACCACTACGTGAAAGTTGTTCTGTTAAAACTACACGTCCGGAAATGTCAGAAATAGCAACAAGTGCAGGAGCTGCGCTATTCCATGTGATTGTAATTACACCCTGAGCCGGGTTAGGATAAATGCTGCAGCCCAATTCAACCGCATCACTAATGCCTGTGCAATTCTCCACCCAAACACTGTCGACAGCGGAAGCGGAACAATTGTTGGCATCAGTGTAGGTGTAGGTAATCATTACATTTCCCAGTTGTTGTGTCGGATCAAACTGATTGCCGCTAACGCCACTTCCGCTCCATACGCCACCCGCAGGGCTTTCACCGCCAAGTGTAAATAAAGAAGTAGTGTTACAAACCGTATCAGGAATTGAAAGCGATAATGTAACGTTTAACGGTGCAGGTTGATTGATTACCGTAGTATCCGAAACAATACAACCGTTTGCGTCTGTTACTGTAAACGTATAAGTGCCCGCAGATAATCCGCTTGCGCTTGTTGTGGCTCCTCCGGTAGGCGACCATGCATAAGTATAAGGAGCTGAACCGCCGAAAGCTGTAGCTACAGCAGCTCCATCCGATCCGCCGTTACAAGTAACATCATTTGTAGCCACAGCTATGGTTTGCAATTGTGTTGGTTGGGTGATCGTAACAGAAACACTGGTTACGGCATTACAATCATTAGTAATAGTGACGGTGTATGTACCCGCGGTAAGATTTGTTGCGGTAGCATTTGTTCCTCCTGAAGGCGCCCAAGAGTAAGTAAAAGAATTGCCCCCGGAAGGCGTTACCGTTGCACTTCCCGTTGCGTTTCCAAAACAATCAACGTTAGTAACCGCGCTTATGTTTCCCGCAACTACACAACAAGGTGTCATGGAGTGATTGCCCAAAAATGTAGTGGTGTTTTGCGGATGCACATCGTATTGCGTAGCAGCAACAGTCCAATTGGTGTTACCCTGCTGTACAGCAACGTTGCGCACGAGTGTAAATTCACTGGTAGCTCCGGCTCCCACAGGCCAATTTACACCCGGATCCACACCAATAATTCCGATGATATCCAATACGGTGTTGGTTGCAACATTTTTTAATGTCATTGCGTCGTCTCCATTAAAGAATGTGATGGTGTGCAGGGTGTCGCTCACATTTAAAATGGCTGCAATAGCAGAAGGATTTCCAGCAACGTAAACGGCCCCCGGCGCCAGTGTCCCAACCAATTGCAAAGAATCGGTTGGAGTTGGTGATCCGTTATTATACCGATACATTTTGTAGTTACTAAGATTAACAGTATTTGGCGTCGGATTATATACTTCGATGGCCTTATTATTGGATACGCCTTCCAAATATTCTGAGAAGAACAGCTCGTTACATTGTGCATGTGCTGCAGTTGCCGCAACAACTGCAAGAATGGATACGTACAATTTTTTCATGCGGCAAAGGTAAACCCTTTAATCAGATCCGAAATGCATAATTTCGTTATTCATGTTACGATTACGTTATGCCCTGTTGTTCTTGTTGCTGTGCAACTCAATATGCGCAAGCAACATGATGCGCGTTAAAAACTTCGGACTGAATCCGGGTAATCTCAATATGTATCTGTATCAAGCGGATAGCAGCGTAAGAAAACAGCCTATTGTCATCGTTTTGCACGGATGCAATAGCAGCGCAGAAAATATGGCGCGTTTGTCCGAGTGGAACAAGGCTGCATTGCAACATAAATTCCTAGTGATTTATCCTCAACAAATCCCTCTAAATAACGCAAGTTCTTGTTTCAATTGGTTTTTGTCCGGAGATCAACATCGGGGTGATGGTGAACCGGAATCCATTGCAAACATGGTGCTTTATACTATTCGGCAATACCATGCAGATTCAACACGTGTGTATATTACAGGAATTTCAGCAGGTGCTGCCATGGCTGATATTATGCTCACGCAATATCCCGAGATTTTTAAATCCGGTTCGCTCGTTGCCGGTGGACCTGCCGGCGTTGCATACAATTTGAAGAATGCAACGGCCATGATGAAAGGTACATTGAAGCCTGATTCTTCTGCACTTGTTCGAAACAACCATATTACTTCAGAACCACCAAGTGTCATTATATTTCATGGTCTTCGCGACAAGACTGTTCACCCGGAAAATGCAGACTGGCTGAAGTTGCAATTTTTATATTGGCACAAAACAGATACATTAGTTGACGGGCACTTCGTCGATACCAACAAATTGATATATCAACAAATACATCGCGATAGCGTCGGAAAAATTATTGTTAAAGTTATCTTGTTTGAAGAAATGGGGCACGCGCTGCCTGTAAACCCGGGAACCAAACCGGATAAGGGCGGACAAACGGGGTTGTTTGCTAAAGATGTTGACTTGTGGTATGTGTATGAAACACTGCGATTCTGGGGTTTTGGAATCTAATCGTAACCGCGCTTAGTTTTTCATTTTGGCCAACTTCTCGGGATTAACCCACGTAATGGTGCTTCCTTTTACCTCAACCAGGTGCTCTTCCTTGAAGTCGCTTAACGTACGAATGACAGTTTCCGGCGCTGTTCCGGCCAAGTTGGCTAAATCATCTCTGCTGATCGCCATACTGAATGGATTTTTAGTGCCATCATCATACTTCTCCTTGAGTTGAATTAAAGCTTGCGAAACACGTTTGCGAACAGAATTATATGCTAAGCGAAGAAGACGCTCTTCTTTTTCCTTAATGTCATCGGATAACAACTTAATGAATGCTGCGGCAATTTCACGGCTTCCATACAGCAAGGAAAAGAAATCTTCTTTAGGAATTACGTACACTTCGCAGTCTTCCAACGCAACAGCAGAGTCGGTATATTTTTCGTTTTCTAAAAGTGCTCCATAACCAAAAAATTCCCCCTCATTAACCAGCAGAGTGATAAACTCTTTTCCGTCGTCATTCATCTTGCTGGTCTTCACCTTTCCTTTATTGAGGAAAAACAGTCCTGTTGGGTTAGCGTCTTCCTGATAAATGATGTCCTTCTTCCGGAATGTGCGCAGCTTTCTGTTATCTGTTAATTTCACCAGGCTATCCAACGATTGCGCTTGATCCAGAAATGCGTCGATTCCTTCAACACTTCGTGAAATTTTTGACTGCAGCGCTTCACTCTTTTTCAAACGTACCTCTACAGCGCTAAGCAATTCCATATCATCAAACGGTTTCGTCAGATAATCATCGGCACCCATTGACATGCCTTTGCGATAATCTGCTTTTTCTGCTTTTGCCGTTAAGAAGATAAACGGGATAACCGCCGTATCCGGATTTTTGGACAACATATGCAATACTCCGTAACCATCTAGTTCGGGCATCATGATATCACAAATAATTAAATCCGGCTTTTCTTGTTGTACCAGCTTAACGCCTTCTTTTCCATTTGGCGCTGAGAACACTTTGTAATTGGACAACTCTAAAATCTCTGCGGTGTTTTCGCGCATTTCCGTGTTGTCTTCGATAAGGACAATTTTTTTCATCTTATTGGTTTTGGGGTAAACTCACTGTGAATGTTGTGCCTTCTTCGCTACTGACAAACGTAATTGAACCGTCCATCAACTCCACATACTTCTTAACTATATTTAAACCAAGGCCTGTGCCTTGAATATTGCCTGCGTTTGTTGCACGGAAAAAACGATCGAAAATATTCTTTTGGTCTTCTTCAGGAATTCCAATTCCGCGATCAATAAAGTGAATGTCTAATTCGCCGCCTGTATTAGCGCACGCAACAGTAATACAACATTCTTCTTTCGAATATTTAATGGCGTTAGAAACCAAATTAATGACAATATTTTTAAGCAATTGTTGATCCGCAAAGATCATTTCGTCGCCACTATACTCTAATTCGATCGTTTGACCATTCCTTGTTATACCTTTGAGGTCGTCCAAAATTTCCGACAACAACTGCTTCCCGTTAAATGGTGTTATTTGACAACGGACAACACCTTCTTCCAGTTTTTCCAGAGAAAGAAAGTCGTTTAGTATTTCTGTCAAATTGGATACCGATGCTTTAATACGATCGATATGTCTTTCTCTCTTGGGTTGGTCTTCTTTTGTTTCATACTTACCAACCAAAGATGCTGAGGATAGTATTGTTCCCAATGGCGTGCGGAACTCATGAGATGCCATGGTAACGAATCGTGATTTTAATTCATTGAGCTCGCGCTCCTTTTCCAACGCCAACATCACTTCCTTTTTCGATTCTGCTAACTGCTGAATGGCTTCGGCCAACTCTTCCGTTCGCGCTTGTACTTTGTCTTCGAGTTCACGATTAAGTTGCTGAATGGAATCGGACGATTGTCTTAACTGTTCGTGTGCAATGCGTAACTCCAACTCGTTTCTTTTTCGTGAAGTGATATCCACCACGAACGCCATCACAAATTTTCCTTGTGTCGTTTCAAATGGACTAAGACTAACCGCAACCATTATTTCGGATCCATCTTTTCGTGCGCCGAACAAGTCGCGACCTTCTCCCATTTTTCGCGGAGCCGGATTTTCATTATAGCTTTCTCGCAACTTGTGGTGCCCGTCGCGTACACGTTTCGGCAATAAAACATCGATTGATTGTCCAAGAAGTTCATCTTGGTCGTAGCCGAATGTCCTGGTAGCTGCCGGATTAATCATTGTGATTACACCGCGTTCATTACAAATGATAATGCCTTCGGTAGCATGCTCAAACAATGCATCCAACAAACTTTTTTCCTTATTCATGAAATCCGGTTAGGCGGTTCACACAAAGATAAGCACGTTTGAAGCAATTGATTCTGAAAATATTCTTAATTACACCGCTGTGCTGAACACCTGTGAATCAGGTTTAGCGCGGTGTAGACGAGCATCGAAACAAGCCCCTGCGTTACGCAAAAACGCCACTCCTTTTTTCGTCACCTTCACGTTATTGTTATGAAGCTCTACGATGCCATCTTTGGACAACTCCTCGAGCCGTTGAATTGCTTCACGAATTTCATTGTTTTTCAAATCAACCTTTGTTTCGCCTTTACACATTATATCTAAAATGTGTTTGCGAAGTTGCACATCCTCCTCTGTCATCAGGTGGCCGCGCAATAAAGGCAACTTCCCTTCCTCTAAAGCTTTTTGCCATTCTTCCACGGACTTCACATTCTGTGCAAACATAGTTCCGGAGTCGCTGATGGAAGAAACTCCGATGCCTAGCAACAAATCAGTATGCTGTTCTGTGTAGCCCATAAAATTGCGATGCAAAGTGCCTTGTTGCATAGCGAGCAACAATTTATCTCCCGGCAACGCAAAATGATCTAATCCGATTTCCTCGTAGCCTGCATTCAACAGCATGTCACGACCTAATTCATACAGTGCACGTTTATCAGCCCCCTGAGGAATATCGTGATCTTCGTATCCACGCTGCCCGGGGCGCACCCATGGCACGTGTGCATAAGAATAAAATGCAATTCGATCAGGTCGCATGGCAATTACCTTCGCAACCGTATCCTGAATGGATTTCAGCGTTTGTCCGGGCAAGCCATAAATTAAATCGTAGTTAACGGAAGAGTATCCGATAATGCGAGCCATGTCAGACAGCGCCTTTACCTGCATTTCATTTTGCTTGCGATTAATCAGCTTCTGTACATGAGGATCAAAATCCTGAACGCCAAGACTCAGTCGACGGAATCCGAGACGATACAGCGTCTCCAAATGTTCCGGCAACGTTTGTGCAGGATGCGCTTCAAAACTCAATGCTGCTTCAGGTGCCAATCGAGCACCGTCAAGAATGCCTGTAATTAGCGCCTCCAAATTGTTAGGTGAAAAAAACGTCGGTGTTCCCCCTCCCAAATGCAACTCCGCAATTTGTGGTTGTTCTCCAATGATATCGACGTACATCTTCCACTCCTTCAACACATGTTTAATGTACGGCTCCTCAACAGCATGATTTCTCGTTACACGCATGTTGCAAGCGCAATATGTGCACAACGATTCGCAAAATGGCAAGTGAATATATAGGCTAATCTTCTTCCCGGACGTACGATACGCTTCACGCACAGCATTAGCCCATTGAACAGGATCGATGTCGTTCGCCTCCCAATACGGCACGGTTGGATAACTCGTGTATCGTGGAAGCGGCACATCATATTTTTTAATCAGATCGCTGTTCATTGAAATTGAATAAGCCGGTGAAAATATCTGCTACATTCGGAGAATAATATGATCTGCGTCAGGTTTAGTGACAACAGGCGGCTTTCACACACTTTTTTTCCTGCGCAAACTCCGGACTAATTAACGGAATGCCCAATCCCAATCCACGCAACACCAACAGGAGTGCCATTATTCCCACAAAAACCGGTACGGCTTTGCGTAAGCGTTCGCGCCACGTACTAGTGATGCTGTTACCGGCAAGTATTAATGCTGTCATTGCGGGTGCGGTTCCCATTCCGAATAAAAACATGAACAATGCGCCATCCATCCAAGTTCCCGCGGCTGTTGCGCCTGCTAGTGCAGTGTACACCAAGCCGCACGGCAATAACCCGTTTAATAATCCTATTCCTAAAATTGACTTGCCACTTCCGTTTTTGAATAGTCGCGCTAATTGACTTTTCACACGAATCATAACCGCGGTTATAGATTTCGGTGCAGGAATTCTATTGCCTAACATGGACAACAACAGGCCCAGTAAAATCAACGATCCAAGCACAACGCTTAGCACTTGTTGTCCTCCTGCCCAAGCAATAGTTGCACCGACTGTGCCGGCAGCTACACCGAATACACTATACGTAAGCGACCGACCGATGTTATATAAGAATGCTCTCCAAATACGCACAACTATGCTCCCGTTACCCACAGGCAGCGCCAACGCGATCGGTCCACACATGCCCACGCAGTGCAAACTTCCGAGTAGTCCCAATATAAGTGCACTTACTATCATTACGGCATGTAAACTGAATATTCGCTTTGATGAGTATTCCCGTCTTTGTCCCAATGGATCGTAACCTTATACAACCCCTTTACAAAACGCGAACCGGGAATAATCTGATTGCCATCTTCGCCAACAGTTATCGCAACTTCAAAATCTTTACCGGAGTCCGACGGACGATACACGGCTATTTTGCCTGATACACTTTTATCGGGATACACTGCGACGAGATTGCCGTCTACAACACCGATTGTAGGCTGAGCCGCGGAAGCATGAGCGCGCTCTTTACTGTCGATAGTTTGCTGGAACTCTAACTCCTGCTTGTAATAATCAGGAGTTACAAGATCTACCTTTTCGCGCATGGTTAACATTACCATAAACACTATCATGCCCACAAATCCGACATACAAAAAAATAATACGTATTCCCCAGCTCATAGTTTTATCGTTTTGATACGGGTCCTAAAAAATTAGTTTTCACGGTTTCGAGTTTCTCTCCGTTGGCATAAACACCAATTTCAAGTTTCGTTTTTCGTTCCTCAATAGATGCTCTTGACATGTCAATGAAAAATGTTCCATTGGCTTTGCCCTCCGGCTGCAGAACAATGTGTTGTCCTACTAACCGAATGCTTGCGTCTTTGTTTTCGATTTTAAATTCTATGTTGTATTTGTTGCGCGACTTATTGATGACACTAACATTATACAAGTTGCTGATTGTCTGCGTTGCCTCATTTTCCTGAAACGTCTGACCTCCGGCACGAAGAACTTTAGTTTCAATTTCTGTCCGTGTAACTAATAACGTCACCAATATTCCTATCAACAAGGTAAGCACCGCAGAATATGCAGCGAGACGGCGTGTAAACTTAAGTGGTGTTTTACTTTTTATTCCCTCTTCTGAATCGTAGCGGATCAATCCTTTCGGGCGATGCACTTTTTCCATCACCTCATCACACGCATCAATACAGGCAGTACAGTTCACACACTCCAATTGTGTGCCGTTACGAATATCAATGCCGGTGGGACAAACCTTAACACATAATGCACAATCCACGCAATCTCCGAAATGCTCTGTTTCCCCTTTCTTAACCTTATGTCTGGGTTCACCACGCACATAATCGTATGCAACGACAATGCTATTCTTATCCAGCATTACGCCTTGCAGTCGACCGTAAGGACAAACGATGAGGCACACCTGCTCACGAAACCAAGCAAATACAAAAAAGAAAACCGTTGCAAAAATCAACAACGTGACCAATCCTCCGGTATGCTGCGCGATGGGCTCTGTGATGATCTTAAACAACTGGTCAACACCAATGATATAAGCCAGAAATGTATTCGCTATGATAAAGGAAATGAAATAGAAGATGCTCCACTTCAAGCTCTTCTTTTTAATCTTGTCCGCGTTCCAAGGTTGAGCAGCGAGCTTTTTTTGTTCAGTTCCGTCACCTTCTATCCAATACTCAATCTTGCGGAAAATCATTTCCATGAAAACGGTTTGCGGACACGCCCATCCGCAAAACAATCTGCCAAAAGCAACAGTAAACAACACAATAAATACCAGAAACGTTAGCATGCCCAATCCGAACAGGATAAAATCCTGAGGCCAGAAAATCACCCCGAACAGGATGAACTTTCGTTCCAGCACATTAAGCAGAATGAGTGGTTCTCCATTTACTTTAACAAATGGCAAACCAAACAACAAAATCAAGTAAACAATACTGGTAATCCCTCGTGCAGTGTAAAACTTTCCCTTCGGCTTTTTTGGATAAATCCAATTTCGCTTGCCTTCTTCATTGATCGTGGCAATAGTGTCGCGAAACGATTCGTCTACGCTCGTCTCCTTCTGCTCTTTACCGTTCCCCTGCTCTTGCATCCTCTTTTATTTTTTCACTGAATCTGCTACAGGTACACTGTCTGTTGCAGGAACACTGTCTGTATTAGGAGCTGCTGCTCCGTCCTCGGAATATAAGACACCTTCGGGCGCTTTACCTGCAGGAGGATTAGCAACCGGCAATGTTTTAATGTAGCTGGACAACTGCGCCATTTGCTTTGGACTTAACTCCTGACCCCAAGCCTTCATTCCCTTTTCTGTCCAACCATATTTAATCGACTTAAACACATCCGCTAAACTTCCTCCATGCAACCAGTATGCGTCTGCAAGGTTCGGCCCAACCTGACCGCCAACTCCGTTTTCTCCGTGACACACCACGCAATTCTCTTTGAATAGCAATGCGCCGGCACTAATATCAGACGGATTACTCATCAGTGTAATGGTGTTCTCGTCCACCATATCAGCCGCTTTCTTTTTGTATTCTGCAACTTGTTCTTCGCCACGTTTTACCTCCTCGTTGTATTCGTCTGCTTGCAGTTTACCGGTTTCCAATACGTGAAAGTGTGCAAGGTAAATTACAGCCCATACTATACTTACATAGAATCCGTATTTCCACCAAGGTGGCAAGTTGTTGTCCAACTCACGAATGCCATCGTACTCGTGGTCCATCATAATTGCAGCTTCCTCGTGAATAGCAACCGAAGCGTTAAACTTCTCCATAAAGGATGGTTCGTCTTTTACAATGATGCGCTGCTCTTCTTTCAACTCTTCTCTATCCAACAGCATCATGCCCGAACGATACAAGAGATAAATCATCAGCAGCTCCATCGCGATAAAACCAAGCATAACGAAAAATGCGGTTGCGCCCATGCCCCAATACTCGAACCATGGTTCAGCTTGCTCCGCAGGAGCTGTTGCTGCTGCATCCTGAGCCCATAAAACGGATGACGCCATCAAGAAGAAAATTGTTGCCGCCATTTTTCCCGCATTGTTACCACGATTTGACTTCATCTTACTGCGTTGATGCGCGGCACCTGCTTTCACAACTTCTGCCATGCCGATAATTACAAACAACAGCAATACTGCGGTGCATAACATAATTACAAATGCCCCATTCGACAACAAATTTGCAATCACCGATTCATTGCCGGAGGTAGCATTGTCTTGTGCATATGCCCCAATAGGAAATACGCTTGAGGCCAGCAGAAAGACGGAACTAATTGTGATTTTACTTTTCATACAAATCGGTATTACTGTTTGCTGATTGGTTTGGAGTTGTCTTGATTTTCATTTACAGGCATTGCAGCCAAATTATTCATGTGAATTTTGTCGGCACGCATAACATACCAGAACAGCACCACAAAAAAGATGAAGAAAATCAGCAAGGAAATCAGCGGGAAAATTCCGATGCCGGATATAGATGTGAGATAATTAATGAACTTCATACGACTACTTTTGAGCGGTTTGTGGTTTTGCTTTGATGTCTGTTCCAATGCGCTGCAAATAGGCAATCAATGCAACAATTTCATCGTCAGCTGCCAAAGGATAGACTTCCTGTACTTTTTCTTTTCTCAATTGATCAACTATCTCCTGACCTTGCTTCATGGCATCAGCAGCGGCCTGGTTCTCATATCCTGCAGGGTAAGGAACACCTAAAGTGATCATTGCTTTAATTTTCTTTCCGGTAATATCCAGATCAACCTTACGCTCAAACAACCAAGGATATTCCGGCATAATTGATCCCGGCGACATCGACGTTGGATCCAACATGTGATTGTAATGCCACGAATGATTGTACTTGCCGCCTAGTCGATGCAAATCCGGCCCGGTGCGTTTTGACCCCCACTGGAATGGATGGTCATACACGAATTCGCCCGCTTTCGAATATTCTCCGTAACGCGCTGTTTCAGAACGGAAAGGGCGAACCATTTGCGAGTGACATGTATAACATCCTTCTTTGATGTAGATATCACGACCTTCCAACTCCAACGGAGTATAAGGTTTCACACTGGCAATTGTAGGAACGTTGGACTGAATCAAAAACGTTGGAACGAATTCGATAATGCCGCCAATTAAAACCATAACCAAACTCAACACCAGCATTTGTACCGGACGGCGCTCGATCCAACGATGCCAGTGCTCTTTTCCGTGAATAGCGTAAGTCTTCGCCAATGCAGGAGCTTCTGCTTCTTCATTTGCAAGGAAGGACCCCATTTTTACAGTCTTGATGATGTTGTATGTCATCATGATTACACCAACCAGATACAACAGACCACCCAAGCCACGCAATGCATACATCGGCATGATTTCAGTTACTGTTTCCAAAAATTTATTGGCTAATGTTCCGTCGTCGTTAAAGTCTTTCCACATCAAGCTTTGTGCAAAACCTGCCCAATACATCGGAATCGCGTAGAACAAAATTCCCAGAGTGCCCAACCAGAAGTGCATGTTCGCCAAACGCTTCGAATACAATTCTGTGCGGAACATTTTAGGGATGATCCAATACAAAATACCGAAGGTCAAGAAACCGTTCCATCCCAATGCACCAACGTGCACGTGTGCAACAATCCAGTCTGTAAAGTGCGCAATGGCATTTACGCTTTTTAATGACAACAACGGGCCTTCAAATGTGGCCATACCATAAGCGGTAATCGCCACCACCATAAATTTCAACACCACATCTTCGCGCACTTTATCCCAAACCCCACGCAACGTCAACAAACCGTTAATCATACCACCCCACGATGGAGCGATGAGCATTACCGAGAATACAACACCTAACGACTGCGCCCAATCAGGCAATGAAGTGTACAACAAGTGGTGCGGCCCAGCCCAGATGTATAAGAAAATTAATGCCCAGAAGTGGATGATAGAAAGTCGGTAAGAATATACCGGACGATTCGCCACCTTAGGAACGAAATAATACATAATGCCTAAGTAAGGCGTAGTCAGGAAGAACGCCACGGCATTGTGTCCATACCACCATTGCACCAAAGCATCTTGCACACCTGCATACCAGGAATAACTTTTGAATAACGTAACCGGAATTTCAAATGAGTTGACAATGTGCAACATCGCAACAGTCACAAACGTTGCGATATAAAACCAGATAGCAACATACAAGTGACGCTCGCGGCGTTTCAAAATGGTACCGAACATATTCCATCCGAACACAACCCAAATGCCTGCAATCGCAATATCAATCGGCCATTCTAATTCCGCGTACTCTTTTCCTGTTGTAAACCCAAGTGGAATTGTAAGTGCTGCGGCAACAATAATCAATTGCCATCCCCAGAAATGAATCCAACTCAATTTATCGCTGAACATTCTTGTCTTACATAGGCGTTGCAAAGAATAATAAACGCCCATAAAAATTCCGTTCCCTACAAATGCGAAAATCACTGCATTGGTGTGCAATGGTCGTGTTCTTCCGAATGTGGTGAAATCTAATCCGAGGTTTAACTGCGGCCACACCAAATCCAGTGCAACCCACAAACCTACTGTCATGCCAACAATTCCCCATAAAATAGTCGCATAAGCAAACCACTTTACAATGTTGTTGTCGTACGAGAACTTCTCGATTGGTTGGTTATTTGTCATACTCATTTTGAATTTTCTTCTTTGGATTTGTCGGTAGTGTCATCAAAGAGCATACGCACAGATGGCGTATAATCGTCTTCATATTGTCCCGACTTAACAGCTTTAATAAACGCAAACAAGAATCCCGCAGCTACCAATAAACTCGCACCAATCAAAAGAAACATTGCGCTCATAAAGCAATAGAATTACGAGCCAAAAGTAGAAGCGCTATCTAACTCGTTTCATGACACCGCTCAACAGGATATATGATAGAAATCAGTTTTGAGAAATTTTCAAGTGCCTTGCGAGAATGCCTGCACTGAGCGTCGTAACGATGATCACCGAAAATGAACTTGCAGGCATAAGAATAGCTGCGATAAGCGGTGACATTTGACCGGTAACGGAAAAATAAACTCCCACGAAATTGTATAACACGGAAATGACAAAACTGGCGATGACAATTTTTCTCGATTGTTGCGTAAATCTCAGCAAGCGCGGTAATCTATCAAACGCTTTCGCATCGAGGACCGCATCACACGCGGGAAAATAATTATTCACTCCGTCAGAAACGGCAATTCCTGCTTCCGCTTTTTGTAGTGCGCCCGCGTCGTTCAAGCCGTCGCCCATCATAATCACTTTTTCGCCTTGAAGTTGCAACTGCTTAATGTGCTCCAGCTTATCATCAGGAGTGCAATTGAACTTCATGTCATTACCAAACACAGGAGTTAATACATCCCGTTCTGCGTCGTGATCGCCGGACAACAATTCCAGGTGATAATTTCCTTTCAATTCATTCACCACTTCACCTAATGAAGAACGGAATTTGTTGTGAAAAACAAATCGTCCCAAAATCTTACCGTTCTTGCTTACCCAAACGTTCGCTCCTTTAGAAACTCCGGCTTCGCTTCCGGTAAACTGAGCGGAACCTAACACATATTGTTTGCCTCCAACGTATCCAATCAGTCCTTTACCAACTACTTCTGAAATTTGTTCTGCGACTACTTGTTCCCGTGCTTCGTCATAATATTCGGCCAAACGCCGACTTAACGGATGTCCCGATTGTGAAGCCAATGCGCCAATTGCTGCTTCGTCTTCCTCCAACAAAATTGCGCCTTCGTAAACAACGTCTGCTTCGTGCGCTGCTGTTATTGTTCCTGTTTTGTCGAATACGATAGAGGTTGCACTTCCAACACGATCTATCGTATTTGCATTTTTCAAATACAACCCGGATTTACCCAACCACTTCAATATACTTGCATGAGTAAATGTTGAAGCCAACAATAATGTGCACGGGCACGCAACAATCAACACTGCAGTTGCAGCATTTAACGCAACAGTTGAATCAATAAAATACCACACAACTCCGGCTGTTAAGGATGTCAATATCACCGCCAGACTAAACCAGCGATTAATGGAGTCGATGTATGTTTTATGTTCTTCTTCCTTGTTACGTGAAAATGCGTCGTTGTTCCAAAGTTGCGTCAGGTAACTTTGAGAGGTTGCTTGCTCTACCCGTGCATGAATTGCTCCATTCATTTGACGCGCTCCGGCATATATTTTCTCTCCTTGTATTTTGGAAATCGGATCTGCCTCGCCTGTAACGAAACTGTAATCTAAACTAGCGCGTTCACTTAACAACGTACAGTCTGCCGGAATTAATTCTCCGGTTCTAATAATCATTTCATCTCCGGGCTGCAGCTTAGAAACAGGGACACTGTGTTCTCCATCTTTGTTTTTGACGGTAACTGCAATCGGGAAATAACTTTTATAATCGCGTTCAAAAGAGAGATTCTCATAAGTTCTGTCTTGAAAGTATCTTCCAATCAACATAAAAAACACAATACCGCTCATCGAATCGAGATAACCCATCCCGGTGTCTGTGCTGATTTCGTAAACGCTACGTAAAAATGTAACCGTGATTGCTAATGCAATTGGGGCATCAATGTTTAACTCCTTGTATCGTATGGTCTTATACGCAGAAACAAAAAATTCAGACGCAGAGAATAAGAGTACGGGAAGTGCCAGCGCTAAATTGAGCCAAGCGAATAAATGTCGCAAGCCCGGTGTCAATTCCAAATCGCCGATGGAGAAATAATCAGGAAAACTCATGAGCATGATATTTCCGAAACAAAATCCGGCAATACCAATTTTCATTACGCGTGAATGCGAAGCTCGTTTCTTCTTCTTTAATTCGAGATCTCCCAAAGAAATAGCAGGAGGATATCCGATTGCGCTCATCAGTCCGGCCAATTCGCTCAACTTAATTTCACCAACGAGATAGTCTATCGTTACTTCTTTACGTGGAAAATTCACCGTAGAAGAAATTACACCCTGATTCAACTTGTTCAAATGCTCCAGCAACCAAATACAGGAGCTACAATGCATTCCCGGCGTACTGAAAACTACTCGTGCGCGATTACCATCGGTGAAGCGAATAATTTTGTTGGATATCTCTATGTCGTCAAGCGACAAAAATCCTGCACTTGCCGCCTCTTGCGCTTTTTTATTTCCGGGGCGATCTTCAATATTGTAGTAGGTGCAAAGATCACTCTCCTTGAGCAACTCATACACCGTTTTGCATCCGTCGCAGCAAAACGCGTGATCATCTGCATAAACAAAAGACTTTGGATTCCCGGTGTCCCCGCAATGGTAACATTTCAGCCCTACATCATGGGTTGGCTTTACGGATGATGACATTAGATTCAGAACATATGATCCAGACTGAATACATTCCACTCAGCCGGAAGCAGTAACAACGCGATAATCAACATCAGACGAGGAAGAACGAAACGCATATCCCAAAGCGCCTCGCGAAAACTCATAGCCGCAGAAACGAGCACAATATGAATTCCCAAAATAGCTACAACCGGATACGTGAACCATCCAAGTAGCAATAACAACCCTCCCAACAGCTCAATAGCGCTGGAAATAGTTACGGAAAAACGTACAAATGATTTTGGAATCATGTTCTTCATGGCATCGGCTATCGCATCAGTTGTTGCATCGATTCCGACACCAAAAAGCTTATCGTATCCCTGAAAAAGAAACAATACACCCAACACTGCTCTTACAACAAACAGCGCCAACTCTTCTTTATGCGATACGATCCATTCCATAGTATTATTCTTGTTCGTGAATATCTTCCGGTTCTGCAGTAGGAACCTGCGTGCTCATTTCCTGTGCAATTTTATTTTGCTCCGACAAACTTAAATTATCCGTTGCGGAAGTTACCAGCCACAAGTTACCCGACTTACGAAGCACTTGTGCATTTAAACCAAATCGCTCTTGCATTATACGCTCCACCGTCCCCACTTTTTCGTTGGAATGAATAATCATTTCTCCCGCGGTGAATGTTGCAGCTACACTGCGCAACAATGTATCTCCTGAAGCAATTCTGTTTGTCGCATTGACTTCGCCACGGAAAAACTCAAGCTTCAGGAATGGAAAGGCCGCGCGAAACGCCTCTTGTGCCTGACTAATTGTTGTGGTGTCATTGATTGTAAGTTTCATGTTCTGTTTTGTTAAGATAATTAAAAAGCCCGGTGGGGTGTGATGCCGGACTATTTAATGTTTCGAATAACTCACCCGCTCGCCGGCAGTCTCGTTCTACCAACACACCCCGGTTATTCGAAGTTTAATTTTATGTGATCGCAAATTTCATTACTTGTTGTACAATGTTTCGTCATCACCACTAACCCGAAAGGCCGATTGAGATCAGCCTACCAAATGCGAGTGTCGCTCCGGTAAAATGAGAACCGGCTTATCTGTTTTAACAACTATATCTTTTGATACACTTTTATGCAACAATCCTTGCCAGAAACCCAACTTATGCGGAACCGCAGCTACCCAATCCGCATCAACCTCGTCCACCAATTTAGTAACCGCGCTTATTATATCATCGGATTCGGGCAAATGCCAAACGTGAGGAATTTGTTGCAATCGCTGCTCCAAACGCAAGCCCGCTTTTGCCTCTTCGGCGTTACCTTCTTGCTGCGGACTGTGTGTGTTTAACACGTGCAATCCGCAATGGAAATAATTCACAATTTCTTTTAACACATCCAATTCGTGCCAATCATTTTTGGTGTGTAAATCCGTAGTAAGCAGGATGATCTGAGGTTTCTTAAAAGTTGCGCCGTCAGGAACAATTAACACCGGCACTTTCGATTCACGCATGTAAGATGTCGCGACACTTCCAAACAAACGATCGACAGGACCCAATTTTTTCATGGCCATGACCACCAAACCCGCTTCCGAACGACGAACGTAATTCATCATTTCGTCCACCGCAAAACCGGGAGAAGCAGTACCTGAAACCGGGATCCCATATTCCGCAGCAACAGTCGCTGCAAGTGTAGAGATTTTCTTATCCTCTGCTAGTTCCAACTCATCCATATCAACGGGAACAATAGCACCTTCTGCCACCATAACCGGCATACTCCATACGTGAAACAAAAACAGGTCAGCGCCGGCAGCCTTCGCCAACTCAGCAGCATAATGCATCACGCGTTGTGCGGCATCAGAATAATCAGTTGCAAATACAATAGGTTTCATAGGCTATTTGGTATAAGTTATTTTAGGAAACAGGTATTCTTCTTCTACATAAAACATCATGTTCAGATCTTGCTCCAACACATTCAATTGGGCGAACGCCAACTTTTGTGAGGGACTTGCTTTCGGCAAAGAATTGTAATCTGCTGTGGCGCGACGTAATTGAGCGAGCGATTCCTTTAACGCGGAGTGCTCGCTGATCATCTCCTGAACAAAAGCTTTGATTTCCGCCCCCCCGGTGCCGCTCGATGCATTGCGGATCAGCGGATACAACAAGCGATCTTCTTTGGTAATATGAGTATGCAACGATGATTTCAAATCACGCACGATCTGCAATACAGATTGTAACGTAGTATCGTCGGGAGTTATCTTCTCGGCCACGTGCAATTGCTCTTGCGCAACTTCCACAGCCTCCTTTATACGGGGCCGCATATACAACTCCAACTCGTTCAACACATCTCTGATGTTAGCTTTACGAAGTTCAGCTCCCGACTTTTTATGCAAATTCATAATGGCAAAACTATTTCACTTGCGCGGTTGTCTACATGACGGGCGTCAGGTTTCCCGGTGACTGTTCTCAGTATTGAGAATAATTAACTTTACCCCATGAACTTGATCACCGACGATTTGGCGGTTTTTGAAATTCTTGAAGCGGCAAGGGTTGACGATTTCAACTTTGGTGTGCCTTGTGCTTTTAGTTTTCAATATGAAGGCAAATGGTGGCTGCTGCAATTTGAACCGCACGGAGATCATAAAGGATGTAGACTATTTATGCTTCCTCATGAGTTTCCTTCACTCATGGAAATTCACGATGTGCTGAATGAAGTAATACGACTTCCGGAAACCATGGCGTCTAAAGAGATGGCGGTGGCTGTCCTCGATAAGGCGATAGTGGAAATTCAAACCGGGAACCACTTTTTTGACGCGCATTAAAAAAGCCACCCATATCCGGATGGCTTTATATCTGCACAATTGCGATTTACTACTGCGCCTTCGCTAACTGAATGTTGGCAATCAGCTTCACATCTTCACTTACCACAACTCCTCCGGCTTCTGTTGCCGCATTCCAGGTCAAACCGAACTCTTTGCGATTAATTGTTCCAGTCAACTCAAAACCAGATTTCGTGTTGCCATACGGATCTTTCATTATTCCTCCGTGTTCAACATTAAACTCAACCGGCTTCGTAACACCGCGAAGTGTAAGATTTCCTGCAAGTTTGTAATTGTTACCTCCTGCTTTTTTCATTGAGGTTGCAACAAATGAAAGTCTAGGATGATTCGCAGCATCAAAAAAGTCCGGGCTCTTCAAATGCCCGTCGCGCTGCTCATTTCCGGTATGAATAGAATCAATTTCTGCGGAAAACTGAACGTTGGCGTTGTCAAAATCGTCGCCCTCTGTTTCTGCTTCTGCATTAAAACTTCCGAATGACCCCGTAACTGTTGAAATTACAAGGTGCTTTACTTTAAACTGCACTTCGGAATGCGCAGGGTCAATTGTCCATTTTGTTTTCATAGTGATATTGTTTTGCACAAAGATATGAATTTATTTGTATATACATATATTGTGTAAACATTTTTTATTGTTACTCATAAAAAACCCCGAAATTGTGCTTCGGGGCTCCGTGATATGATGTGTTCTTTACAAATACTCATTGGCCAGGTTCGCCAACTCGCTCCGCTCGCCTTTATGCAGGGTGATATGTGCATAAAGCGATTTGCCTTTTAATCGATCGATCATATACGATAAGCCGTTCGACTGCGTATCCAGATAAGGCGTGTCAATCTGATAAATATCGCCGGTAAAAACAATCTTGGTATTCTCTCCCGCTCGACTGATAATCGTTTTTACTTCATGCGGAGTAAGATTCTGCGCTTCATCCACGATAAAGAAAACATTCGACAAACTTCTTCCTCGAATATAAGCCAACGGACAAACCACCAACTTCTCATTTTCCACCATCTCGTTAATCTGTTTGAACTCTCGATCCTTCTCTGAATATTGACTCTTGATATATTTCAAGTTGTCCCACAGCGGCTCCATGTAAGGATTTACCTTAGACTTAATATCTCCCGGCAAATAACCAATGTCTTTGTTACTTAACGGCACAATAGGTCGAGCAAGATATATTTGATGATACTCGCGTCGCTGCTCAAGTGCTCCGGCCAGCGACAACAATGTTTTGCCTGTTCCGGCAACACCTTGAATGGTAATCAATTTTATCTCCGGACGAAGTATGGCATCTAATGCAAAGGTCTGTTCTGCATTTCGCGGATTGATATTAAACGCACTTTGCTTTTTTACTCGCTCGAACAAATTTTGCTCCTCGTTGTAATAAGTCAACACCGATTTCTGCCCATTCTTCAAAATAAAATAATGATTGGCATTTAGTCCTTGCTTCTTCAAGGCTGCAGGAGCTTCTACAGTTTCCTTTTCATACAGTTCATTAATCACAGTAACTGGCGTTTTGTCCAAAACGGTACTCCCTGTATACAAATCCTGCGTGTCCTTTACTTTGCCGGTTTCGTAATCTTCTGCAATTAAGTTTAAGGATTTGGCCTTAATGCGCAGGTTAATGTCTTTCGTAACAAGAACCACCTTTCTTCCCGGATATTGTTCCGACAAATGCAATGCCGCATTCAATATTTTGTGATCTGCTTTTCGTTCGCCAAAAACTTTTTCTGCATCAACACTGGCCGATTGATTCATTTCAATCTTAAACATGCCATGACCTCTGCCATTAATATTCACCCAATCTTTAAGCGTGTTTCTTCCACTTATTTTATCAATATATCGGGTGAATTCCCGAGCCGCAAAATTTTTCGTGTCATTCCCTTTTTTAAAATTATCTAACTCTTCCAGCACAGTAATCGGAACAACAACATCGTGCTCCTTAAAATTCTTCACCGCATCATGATCGAAAATGATAACTGATGTGTCTAAAACGAAAATCTTTTTCTCCTTTGCCTTTGCCATAAAATTTGGGTTACATGTTAAGCTAAACTAACAGTTCAACATGTGCTCTAAACACTTGGCGCTGTGTTTTAATGAACATTTTACTGTTACAGAGAATTTATCCGCTGCGGTTTTGTCGAACAAAAATGGCCTTTGGTCGAAGTGCTTGATTTTCAAAGATGTATTTCGTAAACTTGTTATGCGTGAGGGCGTGTAGTTGTTGATCCCATATTGATCAATTATTAACATTTTATGATTGGTCGTGTGGAAAATGATTTTACGATACCCCTATAAACCAACACACCAAGCAAGCCAACCAGGTATGAATACAAAATCCGTCTTCGGAAAATTGATTGTTGCGTTGTCAACAGTAGCCGTCTCCTTGCCGACACTAGCCCAAAACTGGCGCGAACCATTAGAAAACCCTAATGTTAGCTTTTATGATGTGCAAGCTGCATTCTATTCAGAATGGGGAGCAAAAGAACAGCAACTTTATCAAGCGCAACAGGACAATACGCTGCTCTCCAATAAGTGGCCCGGTGATGATCCCGCGAACCCAACTCCAATGCCATTTATGAAAGGTGGTTATAAGCAATTTAAACGTTGGGAGTATTTCCTTGAACCACGAGTTTATCCCTCCGGCGATCTCACTTTACCTTCCTCTACTTTTGAGCGCTTTAACGACTACTTAAATCAGGACAACGAAGCGCTAGCGCAGTACATGCAGCGCTATGGTGCCCCAATTGGATCACAAACTAATCGTGTTGCTGTCCAAGCTCCAACTGTATTGAGTAATCCTTGGCAGTTTGTTGGGCCCAACGGATTTCCTACAGGTGGTGGTGCTGGACGCGTGAATTGCGTTCGTTTCGACCCCACCAATACGAATATCATGTACGCAGGTACTCCGGCCGGTGGATTATGGAGATCAACTAACGCAGGCGTTAACTGGACCTTGATCTCCAGCACCGACGCACTAGCCTCAATCGGTGTTACGGACATCGCCATAGATCCTACTAATACACAAGTTCTTTATATCGCAACGGGAGATGGTAATGCCGGTGACACATACAGTATTGGAGTGTTGAAATCAACAGACGGTGGTGCCACTTGGAACACCACTGGCCTCAACTGGACAGTAAACTTGGGCCGGACAATCAGCAAACTAATCATTCATCCAACCAATAATCAAATTCTGTTGGCCGCAACAAGTAACGGAGTTTATCGTACCACCGACGCCGGTGCTACTTGGACCCAAGTAAGAACCGGGAACTTTAAAGATATGGAATTAAAGCCCGGTGATCCAAATACGGTTTATGTGGCGGGTACAACCTTCTGGCGATCAACCAACAATGGCGTTGCATGGACTCAAGTTACTGCAAACCTTCCGGCATCAAATACTGTTTCCCGTTTAGCTATTGGCGTTTCTCCCGCCAACCCAAATTACGTTTACGTGCTTGCAGCTAATGCTACCAACTACGGTTTTACAGGCGTGTATCGTGCAACCGATAGCGGCGTTACCTTCGCACAAAGATCTTCTTCTCCAAACCTCCTTGGCTGGAGCAGTACCGGTGCAGATACAGGTGGACAAGGCTGGTACGATCTTGCAATTGCCGTTTCCGAAACAAATGCTGACGTTGTAGTTGTTGGTGGTGTTAACATCTGGCGCTCTACAAACGGAGGAACCGGCTGGACTATCAACGGACACTGGACAGGAACCGGCGCACCTTATGTTCACGCAGATATTCACGATTTAATTTTCTTACCGGGTAGCGGAACGACTTATTATTCCGGAAATGACGGCGGTGTTTTCCGCACAACCAATAGCGGTGGCGCGTGGACGGATCAGAGTGCTGATTTAGATATTGCGCAGATTTACCGTATAGGCCTTTCTGCATCAAACGCTTCTCTTTGGATTACAGGTCACCAAGATAACGGATCCAATATCCGCAACGGAGCTAACTACTATCAAACTTTAGGTGGTGATGGTATGGATTGCTTCATCGATCGGACCAACAACAACGTGATGTATGCTGAGTATTACAATGGAGCGTTCAACCGATCTACTAATGGCGGCGCATCTTGGACGGGCATTACTACAGGGCTAACAGGAACAGCCCCTTGGGTAACAGCTTGGTATCAAGACCCGGCCACAGCAAATACCATTTATTGCGGAAGAACCAACATGTTCCGCTCCACAAACCAAGGCACCAACTGGACACAGTTAACAGCGCTACCGGCATCTCCTACTGGAACAGTTGTTGACTTCCGCATCGCGCCGTCTAACAACCAAATTATTTATGTTGCTCGAGCTACCGGCTTATTCAAAACAACTAACGCGGGCACATCTTGGACAACCATTACAGGGACGCTTCCTGTTGGCAGCGCAGCAATAACTCGTGTTGCCGTTGCACCAAACGACCCCAACACCGTGTATGTTACCTTCTCAGGATATTCCGGTGGAAACAAGGTGTTTCGTTCTACAGACGGCGGCGCTACATGGACTAACTTCTCTACAGGTCTTCCGAATATTCCTGCAAACTGTATCACAGTTATGCCGGGCTCAACAACAGGCGCTGTATATATCGGAATGGACGTTGGCGTCTACTACCGCGACAATACGTTTACTTCATGGCAGCCTTATTTCACAGGACTAACTAACGCGCCCGTGTTTGATATTGAAATTTATCAGGGAACAGGGAAAGTACGCGCGGCTACCTACGGTCGTGGTGTTTGGGAAGCAGATATTTACAATCCGGGATCATTGGCTCCTGTTGCGGATTTCGCTGCTAACCAAACTATTGTTTGCGCAGGTAACGGAGTAAACTTTACGGACATGTCATCATTCACGCCAACTTCTTGGTCTTGGACATTCACCGGCGGTTCTCCGGCAACTTCAACCGCTCAAAACCCAACCAACATTGTGTGGTCAACTCCGGGAACATATCAGGTTTCATTAACTGCAACCAACGCTAATGGTTCTGACGCTGAAACTAAAACTGCATACATTACAGTTCTTGGCTCATCAACGCCTCCTCTTGTGGAAGGTTTTGAGAGTACTACTTTCTTACCAACAAACTGGGTAGCAAACAACATCAACAACGACGCCATATTCTGGGAGCGAACCAACACAGGCTTTAGCTCATCCTTCTCTGCTCGATTTGACAACTATAACTTAAATGTGGCCGGCGCAAAAGACGAAATGTGGGCTCCTCGTATGAGTTGGGCAACCTTAACTAATTGTACTTTGACTTTTGATGTCGCGTATGCCCGTTATAATGCAACATACTCAGATACTCTGCAAGTAATGATCTCGACAGACTGCGGAGCAACATGGACTCAGATCTATTTGAAAGGAGGAACAACACTTTCAACCGCAGCAGATAACACGAATGCATTTGTTCCAACTTCCGCTCAGTGGCGAAATGAAAGCGTCAATCTAAACACTTACGCCGGTCAATCCAGCGTAATCGTGAAGTTTGTAAACCGAGGAGCCTGGGGTAATATCCTGTATGTCGACAACATCAACATAACGGGACAAGCCGCAGCACTGCCAAACGCAGCGTTTACTGCCAGCACAACTACGGTTTGCGCAGGATCGCCGGTTAACTTCACCGACAACTCCACCAATAACCCGACGAGCTGGTCGTGGACTTTCCCAAGCGGAACACCGGCCTCGGCAACTACTCAAAACGTTACAGGTGTTATTTGGAACACAGCGGGAACATATACAGTAACACATACAGCAACAAACGGCTCCGGAACAGGAACACAAACACTGGTAATTACTGTAAACCCTGCACCTTCTGTAACCACAACAGCGACAAATACAACTATTTGTGCTGGCAACTCAACAACCCTGACAGGTAGCGGTGCATCAACATACGCTTGGATGCCGGGTAACTTGACCGGAGCATCTGTAAACGTATCACCTACAACCACAACTACGTATACTGTTACGGGAACATCGGCTGCGGGCTGTACAAATACCGCAACGCGCACCATCACTGTTAATCCGTTACCGACGGTTACTACCACAGCCTCAAACACTACAATCTGTGCGGGCAACTCGACAACGTTGAATGCAAGCGGCGCTTCCACGTACAATTGGATGCCGGGTAACTTGACCGGCTCGTCAGTAACGGTGTCTCCAACATCTTCTACAACATACACCGTAACAGGAACTGCGGCGAATGGTTGTACGAATACGTCAACGCGCACAATCACTGTTAACCCAACTCCTACAGTGACAACCACTGCTTCCAACACAACAATTTGTGCAGGTAACTCCACAACACTTAATGCAAGCGGTGCTTCCACATATAACTGGATGCCGGGTAACTTAACAGGTTCATCAGTAACGGTATCACCAACAACTACCACAACGTATACTGTTACAGGAACAAGCGCCAACGGATGTACTAATACGTCAACACGTACGATCACCGTAAACGCAGCGCCAACAGTGACAACAACAGCATCAAATGCAACGATCTGTGCCGGCAACTCAACTACACTTAATGCAAGCGGCGCGTCTACCTACAACTGGATGCCGGGCAACTTAACTGGTTCGTCGGTAACTGTTTCGCCTACAACAACTACCACATATACTGTTACAGGAACTGCGGCAAACGGCTGTACCAACACCTCTACACGCACGATTACAGTTAACCCTGCTCCAAACGTATCGAGCACCGCGGCCAACAATAGCATTTGTGTGGGCAACTCTACTACGCTGAGTGCAACCGGAGCTTCTACGTACAACTGGATGCCGGGTAACTTAACAGGAGCATCTGTAACAGTATCTCCTACAACAACTACTACGTACACTGTTACAGGAACTGCAGCAAATGGTTGTACCAATACTTCAGTATTAACCGTTACTGTGAATCCGACACCAACTGTGACAACAACCGCTTCTAATACTTCTGTTTGCGTGGGCAACAGCGCAACGCTGACAGCAAGCGGAGCAACCACTTACACCTGGATGCCGGGCAACTTAACAGGTTCTTCCGTTACTGTTTCTCCAACAACCACTACAACGTATACAGTAACAGGAACAAATGGAACGTGCACAGGAACATCTACGCGCACTATTACTGTGAACCCGCTTCCGAACGTTTCTTCAACGGCAGCAAACGGTAGCGTGTGCGACGGCAGTTCAACAACGCTTACTGCTTCCGGTGCATCAACTTACACTTGGATGCCGGGCAACTTAACGGGATCTTCTGTGTCTGTTGCACCTAACGTTGCAACTACCTACACTGTAACAGGAACAGCTGCAAATGGTTGTACCAATACATCTACCGTAAGTGTTAACGTTAATGCATTGCCAACAGTGTCAGCGTCTGCTGCAAGTACAACAATATGTACGGGTAACACCACAACACTAACCGGTTCCGGTGCTAACACGTATACTTGGATGCCGGGCAATCTTTCCGGAGCTTCTGTAAACGTTACGCCTGCAACAACTACAACATACACCGTTACAGGCATTGATGCGAACGGATGTTCCAACACCGGAACCGTGCAAATTACAGTAGGCGCACAGCCTGTTGTTACGGCTTCTGCCGCAAACAACAGCATTTGTGACGGTAGCAGCACAACATTAACAGCGAGCGGTACTGCAACATATACCTGGATGCCGGGCAACTTAACCGGATCTTCCGTATCTGTTAATCCGGCTGCAACTACAACGTACACTGTTACGGGTGTAAACGGCCCGGGGTGTCAAAATACAGCTACTGTTACTGTTGTCGTAAATGCCTTGCCTAACGTTGCAGCAACAGCCTCTTCAGCATCTATTTGCGTGGGCTCAACTGTAACGCTCACTGCATCCGGAGCGTCAACGTACGTGTGGCAACCTTCCAACGCAACAGGGTCTTCTGTTGTTGAGCAGCCTTCTGCTACAATAACATACACCGTAATCGGAACAGACGCTAATGGTTGTGATAACTCAGGAACTGTAACGGTGAACGTAAACAATGGTCCTGTTGTAACTGCTTCTGGAAACACAACAATTTGTCCGGGCGAGCAAGCAACACTTACTGCAAGTGGAGCTGTTTCCTATGTGTGGCAGCCGGGTGGACAAACAACTACAACCATTACGGACACCCCTGCAACAACAACAACATACACTGTTACAGGAACTGATGGCAATGGATGTACTTCAACTACAACAATAACCGTTACAGTGGGCACTAACCCTGCAACCCCCGCGGTAACCGTAAATGGCAACATTCTTACTTCAACTGTTACTGGAGCCTCTTACCAGTGGTTCTTAAACGGAGTGCCAATTGTTGGTGAAGTGAATCAATCTACCACTGCATTAACTCCGGGATCATACACTGTTGAGGTGTATGATGCAAACGGATGTGCTTCCGGTCAATCTGCTCCTGTTGTAATTACAGATGTTGAAGCTGCTGCTGCGACAACTCAACTCGCAGTTTATCCGAACCCAACAAACGGAATGGTGATGTTGACGCTGGGGCAATTAAAAGATCCGAAGTATGTACTCGAAGTTCACAATGCGCTTGGTCAAATTGTGTATCGTGAGCAGCTGAGCGTTTCCGGACCTTCCATGCAGAAAGAACTCAACCTTGGTATCTATGGTACCGGTGTTTACGAAATTCGCATCATTGGTGAAAACTCATCAACACACGTACGCGCTGTTGTACAATAAAATTTGAACACCTCTTAAAGGGCGGCTATTCGGTCGCCCTTTTTTATTCTCCAATTGTAATACCGATATTGTCACTCGCTTAACACAATTATGAAAAGAATCGCTATCGTAACCGCGCTTATTATTTCGGGCGCCACCCTTCTTCAGGCTCAAACATGGATTGAAGAATGGAACAATCCAAATTCCGACTTACAAACCAAACAGGCTGCGTTCCAATCTGCTTGGTCTACGTGGGAGCAACAGCATTTCGTTAAAGGCGCTGCAACTAATGGGGGCTTTACAAAAAAGGAAGGCGATGGCATGTACTTTCATTTCAAGCGCTGGGAGTGGTTTGCAGAGCCTCGCATCGGCACTAACGGAAATGTCGGAGAATTACAAAACACGTTTTTTAATTTCAACCAATACCTTGCCGAAAATCCGATTGCTGCGGCTCAACACCAACAAGCGGTGCAGCGAAGTTCATCTGCCAATTGGAACTTTGTTGGGCCGGTAGGCGCACCACAAGGTACAGGAGCCGGTCGAATTAATGCTGTAAGATTTGATCCTAACAACAATAATATCATCTACGCTTGTTCTCCCGCCGGAGGTCTTTGGAAAACTACTAATGGCGGTCAATCATGGACTTGCCTCACCGACTTTCTTGCTGTTATCGGCTGTTCTGATATTGCTATTGATCCTACCAATTCCAACGTTTTGTATTTGGCAACAGGAGACAATGACGGAGGCGACACTCCTTCAATCGGCGTGCTAAAAAGTACAGACGGAGGCTTAACTTGGAACACAACAGGACTTGTCTTCACAAAAAATTTGGTTCGACGCATTGCCAAACTTTTGATCGATCCTACCAATCCGCAAATATTGTTTGCAGGAACCTCTGCCGGAATTTTCCGTACATCTGACGGCGGCAATAACTGGTATTCAGTTTCTACTTTTTCCATTAAAGACATGGAATTTAAACCTGGTAATAGCAATGTTATTTACGGTTGCGGAACACGCTTTTATGTCAGTAATAATGGAGGCTATACGTGGCAAATGGTTTCAACCGGACTACCGCAAGCTTCAGTAGTTTCCAGAATGGCGATTGCAGTAACAGCAGATGATCCGGACTACGTTTATCTTGTTGCTGCAAAAAGTTCCACTCAAGGATTTGAAGGTGTTTATCGCTCAACAAATAGCGGCACTTCATTTACGCCAATGGCCGGTTCTCCGAATTTGTTAGGTTGGGATCCAAATGGCGGCGATACCGACGGACAAGGTTGGTACGATCTTGCGATTGCAGCTGACCCGTATAATAAGAACACCGTAATCGTTGGCGGCGTAAACGTGTGGCGATCCGACGATGGCGGCAGTAACTGGTATTTGCATGCGCATTGGTATGGAGGAGGAGGCGCGCCGTATGTTCATGCCGATATTCATGATATTATCTACACCCCCGGCACACCGAATTCGTTTTATATCGGTTGCGACGGCGGTGTTTACAATACTTTCAATGATGGTAACACCTTCCCGGATATTTCTGCGAATATGGGCATCGCGCAAATCTATCGTCTGGGTATTTCCACTAGTAACTCCGGAACACTCATCACTGGACATCAGGACAATGGAACGTGTTTAAAAACCGGTTCACTGTACCAGGAGGTATTGGGCGGCGATGGTATGGATTGTTTTATTGATCGCACCGGCGATGCTAACATGTTCGGCGAATTGTACTACGGAGATTTTTATCGCTCTACCAACGGCGGCAATAACTGGTCTTCTATCACCAACGGATTAGTTGGCACCGGAGGGTGGGTGACCCCGTGGAAACAAGATCCTGTAAATCCAAACATCTTGTATGCAGGATATTCCCAGTTAAATAAATCTACCAACCTAGGCACTTCTTGGGCTCCCGTAGGTTCATTCAATATGGGAGAAATGGTGGACTTTGTTGTTGCTCCATCGAACACTCAGCGATTATTTGCATGTACCGGAACGACTATCTACCGCAGTTCAGATGGTGGCGTTACTTGGACATACATTTCGTCCGCGCTCTCCGGATTAGGAAACTATACTCGACTTGCAGTTAGCCCCACAAATCCTGACAAGGTTTGGGTAACCATTTCCGGATACAATGCAGGTAATAAAGTTTTCTTTAGTAATGATGCGGGCGCTAATTGGGTGAACATCTCTCAAGGGTTGCCGAACATTCCTGCGAACTGTATCATTCCTATGCCAAACAACGGAAACGATTTACTCTTCCTTGGAATGGATGTTGGAGTTTACTATCGCGACAACAATAGCGGCGCGTGGACACCTTGTTTTTCCGGACTTCCTTATGCGCCCGTTTCTGATTTAGAAATTTTCCTTCCTACAAACACCTTACGCGCATCCACTTACGGACGCGGTGTTTGGGAATGGCCAATAGATGCTACACTATTAACACCTCAAGCTGCATTCACGTCTATCCAAAACGTTTGTCCGGGCGGCAACGTTGCCTTCACCGACCTCAGCTCGAACAGTCCGACATCCTGGAGCTGGAATTTTCCGGGAGGGAATCCGTCAACATCAACGCTGTACAACCCTGTTGTAAATTATAGTACACCGGGATTGTATCCCGTAACTCTAACTGTAACCAACGCGGCAGGATCTGCAACAACAACACAAACGAGCTGGATTCACGTTCAAGGTTATCAGTCTTTGCCACACACAGAAACTTTCGTGAATAATCTACCTGCGGGATGGTCAACCAACAACGTCGGCAATCAGGCGTTTAATTGGCAACACAACAGTTCGGTTGGATTTAACAGCACACAAAGCATGTTCTTCAATAATCACGGAAACAACGTAAATGGAGACAGAGATGAATTAGTAAGCACGGTTATTAATTGTGCGGCACAAAATGCAATTCAGCTAACTTTTGATGTTGCCTATGCAAGATATAATGCCACTCGATCAGACACACTGGAAGTTCTCGTCTCGAACGACTGCGGTGCAACATGGACTTCCGTTTATATCAAAGGCGGAACGCAGTTGTCTACAAAGCCCGATCAGACTTCATTCTTCACACCGACATCATCCCAGTGGAGAAATGAAAGCGTCTCGTTGGCTGCATTTTCCGGACAACAAATTATGTTAGCATTTAGAAATCGCGGTCACAATGGGAATAACATTTGGCTGGATAATATTAATCTTACGGGAACAGTAAATGCCGCGCCCGTTGCAGCATTCAGCACTCCAATGAATTTATGTGCGGGTTCCGTTGTCGCGATGAATAATTACTCGGCCCCCGCAACATCATATCAATGGTTTGCATACGGAACAGACACATTAAACTCTACAACTGCTAGCGGAGATTTCGTTTTTACCAATTCCGGAACATACACAGTTGTTCTTGTTGCGTCCAACGCCTTTGGGTCTGATACGACAACGAACGTAATTACTATCGCCCCATCCCCTGTTCTAACTGTTTCACCGGACACTTCTGTTTGTGCAGGCACACAAGTGCAGTTAAACGCTTCCGGTGCATTAACGTATTCTTGGCAGCCCGCTACGGTGGTTTATTCCGCAGTGTCTTCAAGTCCGCTAGTAACA
>Ga0068876_10000214_pt1 | contig 45803 bp, 42 predicted proteins | sample NOAtaG_6_FD_66442 | JGI IMG/M metagenome (GOLD analysis project Ga0068876, IMG submission 66442) | Freshwater lake microbial communities from Lake Erie, under a cyanobacterial bloom - NOAA_Erie_Diel5S_2200h metaG | ecosystem: Environmental > Aquatic > Freshwater > Lake | place: USA: Ohio, Lake...
ACAAAATCATCTTTTTTAGATCCAAGCATGGATTCTACTACTGTAACAGCGCGAGATGCGTCTAAAACATGAATGGTTTGACCATTGGTATAATTTTCCTCTATCTTGACCGCAGTGTGAACTTTAGAGGTTGTAGCTCCACCAATAAGTAAAGGAATATTCAAGCCTGCGCGTTGCATTTCTTTTGCTACGGTAACCATCTCGTCCAAAGAAGGTGTAATCAATCCGCTCAATCCAATGGCATCAACATTTTCAGTAATTGCAGTTTGAATTATTTTTTCAAAGGGAACCATAACTCCGAGGTCAATAATTTCATAATTATTACATCCGAGTACCACGCCAACAATATTCTTTCCAATATCGTGTACATCGCCTTTAACCGTTGCCAATAATATTTTACCTGCAGCAGATCTGACTCCGTCCTTTTCGGCTTCAATATAGGGCAAGAGATAGGAAACAGCTTTTTTCATCACTCTGGCAGATTTCACCACTTGAGGCAGAAACATCTTTCCGCTACCAAATAAATCTCCCACTACATTCATCCCGTCCATCAAAGGCCCTTCAATGACTTCAATAGGTCTTGCGAATTTTTTACGACATTCCTCAACATCATCATCAATAAAATCAACAATTCCCTTCACTAAAGCATGGGTAAGTCTTTGCTCAACTGTTCCATTTCTCCATTCTAGATCAAGTTCTTTCTTCTTGCCATCTCCTTTTACAGTTTCTGCCAATTCCAATAATCGTTCTGTGGCATCCGGTCGACGATTAAGCAATACATCCTCAACATACTCGAGTAAAACAGAATCAATATCAGTATAGACTTCAAGCATAGTCGGGTTTACAATTCCCATGTCCATCCCATGCTGAATGGCATGATAGAGAAAAGCTGCATGCATGGCTTCACGAACGCGGTCATTGCCACGAAACGAAAAAGAAACATTAGAAACCCCACCACTTACATGTGCTCCTGGCAAATTTTCACGAATCCATTTTGTTGCCCGAAAAAAATCAAGCGCATTATTATTATGCTCTTCCATTCCAGTGGCAACAGGAAAAATATTAGGATCAAAAATGATGTCTTCTGCCGGAAATTTGACTTTATGTACCAATATGTCATAAGATCTTTGGCAAATCTCTATTCTTCGATTATAATTATCCGCTTGACCTTGTTCATCAAATGCCATAACAATTACAGCAGCACCGTAACGTTTAATTTTTTTAGCTTGATCAATAAAATTCTGTTCGCCCTCCTTCAAAGAGATTGAATTAACCACTCCTTTGCCTTGAATACACTTTAATCCAGCCTCTATAATTTCCCATTTTGAACTGTCAATCATAATTGGTACTCGCGCAATGTCAGGTTCAGCAGCAATTAAATTGAGGAATTTCACCATGGCCTCTTTACCATCAATCATTCCTTCATCCATGTTGACATCAATAATTTGTGCACCTCCATCAACTTGATCTCTCGCCACTGAAAGTGCAGCATCAAAATCACCTTCTTTAATCATTCTTAAGAAAGCCCTTGAACCCGTTACATTAGTCCTTTCCCCAACATTAACAAAATTGCTTTCCTTAGTTATCACTAATGGTTCAAGACCGGACAATTTTAGAGTTGGAATTGATTCTTTTGACATCTTTTTAATTATTTATCGCTTTCAATTTATTGATCTCGGTTTATAATCTTTCGATAATTCGGCAATTGCTTTAATATGAGCTGGTGTTGTTCCGCAGCAGCCACCGATAATATTCACAATTCCTTCATCAAGAAAGGATTTAATTTGTTTCGCCATCAATTCCGGTGTTTCATCGTATTGACCAAATTCATTTGGAAGTCCTGCATTTGGATGAGCGCTTACACAAAATGAAGAATGTTGACTTAATACTTGCAAATAAGGCCTCATCATTTCCGCTCCCAAAGCACAATTTAAACCTACTGAAAGTAAAGGCATGTGGGCAATTGAAATAAGAAATGCTTCAGTAGTTTGACCAGTTAGTGTTCTACCGCTTTGGTCAGTAATAGTTCCTGAAACCATAATTGGTAATTCCATCTTTCTTTCTTCAAAAACCTCATCAATAGCAAAAAGAGCCGCTTTGGCATTTAACGTGTCGAAAACAGTCTCCACCAAAAGGATGTCCACTCCACCATCAATCAAGGCATATACTTGATCTTTGTACGCTTTTGCCAATTGATCAAAAGTAATTGCCCGGTATCCAGGATCGTTAACATCAGGAGAAATGGAAGCGGTTCTATTTGTTGGCCCGATTGACCCTGCTACAAATCTTGGCTTTTCCGGTTCTTTTAATGTAAATTCATCTGCAACTTCTCGGGCCAATTTTGCTGACTCGTAATTGATTTGATAAACGTAATCCTCTAAATGATAATCTGCCTGAGCTATCCAGGTTCCGGAAAAAGTATTTGTTTCCGCAATATCCGCACCTGCTTCAAAGTATTGTCTATGGATTTCCTTGATGATATCTGGCCTTGTCAAGGACAACAAGTCATTATTTCCTTTAAGCGGATGTTCATGATTTTCAAACCAACCTCTTCTAAAATCAACTTCCTCCAAATGGTAGCGCTGTATCATGGTTCCCATGGCACCATCAAGAATTAAAATTCTATCTTTTAATATGTCCTTTATTTTTATCATAACTAATTATTGAACCTATAAAAGTGGAAGAATTAAACGCTTACTTATCTTTTCGATTTTCGATAGGATTTGGCACCTATTCCGTTTGCACAGAGGTTGCCAAGGTTTCTTAGGGCCGATCCCTCCACCTTTCTTTATAAGTTTATTTGAATGAACGAGGTGCAAATTTAATTGCTTTTGACCAGTATCACAAGTTTAGCGTCTCTTTTAAATTTAAGAAAAACGAAAGGCTGTCACTAGGACAGCCTTCATCAAACTATATAATCTAGTTTATTAGTGGTGTCCTTCGCAAGAGGCATTATTTTTACAATTGCCTTTGCAGTCTTTTTTATCTTTACAACAAGATTTTGCTTCCATTTCACCACCGATGAATTTACCATCAGGACCAAAATGGTTCATGCACATTTCTTTTTCTTGTGGTGAGCATCCAAGTGAATCGCACATTTTCGCACATTCTTCTTTGCTCATTTTTGAGCATTTACTCATGTCGCACTTTCCAATCATAGTTTGACCATTCATGTGGGCTTTACAAGCAGCTGGACCATGGCAATTTGCCATGTTACCATGACACATTTTTTTACCATGACACTGCTCCATTTTGCATCCGTGCTGATCTTCATTTTTATTCGCACCATGACCATCACCAAGAATCGGTGCAATTACTAAACCAACAAGGCATGTCAATTTAATTAAAATGTTCATGGATGGACCTGAAGTATCTTTGAAAGGATCACCAACAGTATCACCTGTTACTGCAGCTTTATGAGCATCAGAACCTTTATAAGTCATTTCTCCATTAATCATAACACCTGCTTCAAAAGACTTCTTTGCATTATCCCATGCACCACCGGCATTATTTTGAAATATAGCCCAAAGCACACCTGATACTGCAACTCCGGCCATATAACCTCCAAGTACCTCAGCACCAAGTTTCATGTCACCCGAAATATACCCGGTACCCAAACCAATCAAAATAGGTGTAACAATTGTTAAAGCTCCAGGCAACATCATTTCGCGCAAGGCAGCTTTTGTAGAAATTTCAACACACTTACCATACTCAGGTTTCCCTGTTCCTTCCATAATACCTGGAATTTCTCTGAATTGGCGTCTTACTTCCATAACCATATCCATGGCAGCTTTACCTACAGATTTCATTGCTAAAGCTGAAAAAACAACTGGAATCATACCACCGATGAACAACGCTGCAAGCACCGGCGCTTTGAAAATATTAATTCCTTCAGTTAATCCAGCCATAGTAGTAAATGCCGCAAAAAGTGCCAATGCTGTTAATGCTGCGGAAGCAATAGCAAATCCCTTTCCAACAGCCGCTGTGGTATTACCCACAGAATCCAAGACATCTGTTCTTTGTCTAACTTCTTTTGGTAGTTCTGACATTTCTGCAACACCACCTGCATTGTCTGCGATAGGTCCAAAAGCATCAATAGCTAATTGCATAGCAGTTGTAGCCATCATTGCCGACGCTGCAATGGCAACTCCATAAAATCCTGCTAAAGCATAAGAACCCCAAATAGCAGCGGCAAATAAAATTACTGAAGAGAACGTTGAAATCATTCCTGTAGATAATCCAGCAATAATATTAGTAGCTGCACCAGTAGAAGAATTTTGAACTATATCCAAAACTGGTTTTTTACCCAATGCTGTGTAGTATTCTGTAAAGAATGAGATTAAATAACCTACACTCAAACCAACCAAGGTAGCGTAGAAAACATGTCTACTTGGTATTTCTAAAGTTCCTTCACCAAAGAAGTCCATTTGAATAACATCTGGCAACATCCAATCTACCAAGAACCAACCAGCTACAGCGGACAATAAAATAGAAGCAATATTTCCAATATTCAATGCTTTTTGAACTTGACTTTCTTTAGCTTCATTACTTGAAATACGTACTAAAAAAGTTCCAATAATCGAAGCGATAATACCGACGCCAGCAATCATTATAGGTAATAAGATTGGTCCCATACCACCAAAATCTGTAAGTTGCTGACCAGCTTCAGCCATATCACGAATAATGTAGTTACCTAAAACCATGGAGGCCAACACAGTAGCAACATAAGAACCGAATAAGTCAGCACCCATACCTGCAACGTCTCCGACATTATCACCAACATTATCAGCAATTGTTGCGGGGTTACGTGGATCATCTTCAGGAATACCTGCTTCAACTTTTCCCACTAAGTCAGCACCTACGTCCGCTGCTTTGGTATAAATACCACCACCAACACGTGCAAACAAGGCGATTGATTCAGCGCCAATTGAGAATCCAGCCAATGCTTCTAGTACCATTGTCATTTCATCGTAAAAAGGCTTATCACCAGTTATAAATAAATTTACGAATACCATAAAAAACAAGGATAAACCTAGAACAGCTAATCCAGCAACTCCTAATCCCATTACTGTACCCCCTCCAAATGAAACATTCAATGCTTTTGGCAACGATGTTTTAGCAGCCTCAGTTGTTCTCACATTGGCATCTGTTGCTACGCGCATGCCAATATTTCCGGCAATTGCGGAGAATATTGCACCAATTACGAATGCTGGTACTATCAACCAGTGGGTTGTTGGAACGATGATAGAAATACCGAACAAAGCCAATGATGCCAAGACCACAAATATGGCGAGCAAACGATATTCAGCACTAAGGAAAGCCATAGCTCCTTCTTTAATACTTTTAGCAATACCTTGCATCTTTGCATCTCCAGCTGGTTGTTTTTTAACCCATGCCATTTTTATTAGCATGAAAATCAATCCAACGATTGCCAAAGCAATTGGCACATAAATCAAGTTTTCTTTCATTTATTTAAAGGTTATGTTTAAAACAAGGCGCAAAAGTAGATTATTCAAAATACATCTGCAAGTTTGCACCTTAATTTATGCTGCGGTGCTATACGCATTAATGAGAAAGAGGTTACAATATAAAATGAAATTACCAATTCTGAAATTCAAATGGCAGACTTTATTTTGGATTTCAATGTAGCTAAATCCATCCCACCGCTTTGCCTCCATAATATTTCACCATTTTTAAACAAAACAAACGTTGGTACACCTCTAATTTTAAATTTGTCTGCTACGTCAGGATTTTTGTCGACATCAATCTTCAAGATTCTAACTGTTTCTGCCAAATCATTTTTTAATTGATCTAAAACAGGATGCATCATTTTACATGGACCACACCAAGTTGCATAGAAATCCACCAAAGTTGGTGTAGAAGAAGCGACTATTTCCTGAAATTTTCCCATATTCAACTTTTTTGTGCAAACTATGCTAAGTTATTAAATCAAAGCTTAATTGAAAAGGCGATCTAAGATTTTTCAACCTAAAGATTTAAATTTTCTTGTTCAATTTAAACTAAATTTCGAATCGGCGGCACTAAATCTCTTTATCTTTGCTTATGTTTTGGACGAAACAAATCATTTTTTCTATATTGCGTATGCTGGTCCTTTGGATTGCTATTTTCGATATAGAACGTATTTTATTTTCTTTTCACAACTGGGACAAATTCGAAGAAATTTCTTTTGGCGAATGGCTCGGTGCATTTGTTTACTCATTTCGATTAGACATCGCCACAGCATCTTTATTGAGTATAATTCCAACATTATTTTTAATAGCATACATTTTCCATCCAAATAAATGGTTGAAACTTACCTTTTTCATTTTATTAATCACCGAAATTGTTCTGTGTGGAATGATTCATTCTGGAGAAATAACTGCGTATCCTGAATGGAATCACAAACTCACGTCTAGGGTTTTTACCCATTTGTTAAATCCTGATGAGGTTGTTCGAACTGCTGATGGAAGCATGACCTTCTGGTTTATTTTTTATTTAGGTATTGAACTATTTGTTTCTTATAAATTGATGCGATGGTTATTAGATCCTATTTTCAAACCTTTTGATGGTAAAAAATTAAATTGGTACTACAGTGTTCCGGCTGGATTAGGCGCCTATACCACCAGCGGGCTTATTTTCATCTTACTTGGTCGAGGCGGAACTCAACAAATACCCATCAACATAGATTCTGCCTATTACTCTAAACATTATGCTGCCAACGACCTATCAGTTAATTCTTTCTATTTCTTTGGAAAAAGCTTTCTCTTATACATAAGAAGTGAATATGGCGCCATGTTTCCCCAAATACCTGAAAAAGAAAGCCGAGAAAATCTTAAAGACTTTTTTAACTATGACGTAAATCACGATCAATATTTTTTAAAAAATAATCGTCCAAACATCGTATTCATTGTTTTGGAAAGTTGGACAGCAAACGCAATTGGCAGTATAACTGGAGAAGAAGGAGCTACCCCTTATTTTGACGAATTAACAAAAGAAGGATTATTATTTACTAACATTTATGCTTCAGCGGGAACTTCAGAAATTGGAAATTCTACAATATTCAGTGGATATCCGGCATTACCAGAGATTTCTATTTCCATGCAACCTGATAAACACAGAAAAATTCCTTGTTTCAACCAAGATTTAAAAAAGTGGGGCTATTCTTCGCACTATTTATTCAGTGGTGATTTGAAATACGGAAACATAGGTAGTTACTTCACTGATCACGGATTTGATGAATTGGCAGATGAAAACGATTTTTCTAGTGATTTACCAAGAGGAAAACTGAATTATTATGATGAGGACTTGTATGATTTATTCCTTAAAAAAATTCGATACACACAGGCGCCATTTCTTCATTGTGCATTTACAGGAAGTACACATTCACCCTATGACTTTCCGGATAGAGGGACTCCAACTTGGGAGGGTTCGGAATCAAAATTTATGAGCTCTATGTTTTATGCCGATAAATGTCTAAATGATTTTATACAAAAATGCAAACTTGAACCTTGGTATCAAGAAACTATTTTCGTTTTGGTAGCTGATCACGGTCATGCCTCAGCAAAAGTTAAAAACCCAAATTTAGGCGCTTATTTCCACATTCCACTGCTGATTTTTGGCCAACCATTGAAAGAAGAATATCGTGGGCAACGCATTCCAACCGTTGGCTCACAAGGAGATATTGTAAGGACCCTTCTTTATCAGATGGGTGGTGATTTTCAACGATACAAATGGAGTAAAGATTTAATGAATCCCAATTGTCCTGAATTTGCACTTCATACCATTAATAGAGGATTTGGATGGATAACAAATAAAGGAAACTTTAGCTATAACATGGATGCAAAACACATACCGGACAATTCTTTTAACAAAGATCAATTCTCAATTGAAGAGAAACGTTGTCATTCTTTCATGTCATTAATTTACTACGAATATAAAGACTTGTAAACTCAGTATGTGAAACTTTCTTCTCTGGAAATAAAAAAAACAAACTATAGTAAGTTAACAGTTAACGTGTAATTTTGAAAAGTGAAAATATTAATTGTACGGTTTAGCTCAATTGGTGACATAGTGCTCACCACTCCGATTCTTCGAGCAATAAAGACTCAACTAAATTGGGTAAGTATTCACTATCTGACAAAACGAAAATTCGCAGATTTATTAGAAAACAATCCCCACATTGATAAACTTATTACTATTGACCATACAATTAACGAAGTTATAGCTGATCTGAAAGTCGAAAGATATGACAGAATTATAGATTTGCACCATAATTTTCGGACCTTGCAATTAAAATTACAGCTCAACATCCCGACTTCAGCCTTTCCAAAACTCAATATCGCAAAATGGATATTGGTTAATTTTAAATACAATAGAATGCCAAATATTCACCTAGTTGAACGTTACTTTCAGGCAGTAAAGTCAATAGGTGTAACAAATGATGGTTTACCCTGTGAGCTTTATTTAAAAAATTCTGATGAAATTGACACCATGGCCACTTTTGATCTTATGCCTGGAACTTATGTAGCGATAGCAATCGGTGCACAATTTAAAACAAAGCAACTTACTATTCGGAAATTAAAAGAAATTATTCGCCAACTAGAAATTCCGGTTATTCTTCTGGGAGGGAAGGAAGATATTCCATGTGCAAATGAATTAATTAGTGAAACATCCTCATCTAAAGTCTTTTCTGCTTGTGGAAAATACACTATTCTTCAATCCGCAAGTATCGTTAAGCAATCCAAGTTATTACTGACTCATGATACAGGATTGATGCACATTGCATCGTGCTTTAATAAACAAATTGTAAGTGTATGGGGTAATACGGTTCCAGCCTTCGGAATGTATCCATATTTAAGAGAAAAAAATCAGTTTTCTATTCATGAAATTTCTAACCTAAGTTGTCGTCCTTGCTCTAAAATAGGATTTCAACGCTGTCCAAAAGAGCACTTTAAATGTATGGAACTTCAAGATTCAAAAGCAATAGCTAAAGATATTCAAGATAGGATAGAAAAAAACTAGTCTTCAAACAATTTTTTGAGTTCTGTCGCCTCACTTGGCTTCATTTTGCCTGCAAGAATAAGGCTCAACTGTTTTCTGCGTAGTGCCCCGTCATATCTTTCAATTTCTTCTGGAGTTTCTGGTATTAATTCGGGAACCTGAATTGGATAACCATTCTGATCAACCGCAACAAAAGTATAAATTGCCTCATTACATTTTTCTCGAACACCGGTAACCTGATCTTCTACAAAAACATCTACAAAAATTTCCATTGAGGAATTGAAAGCTCTTGAAACCTTTGCTTCTAAAGTTACAATAGAGGCATGATTTATTGGTTTTTGGAAAGAAACATTATTTACTGATGCAGTAACTACTACTCTTTTAGAATGCCGATGAGCGGAAACACTAGCGATAACATCCATCCAGGCTAATAATTGACCACCAAATAAATTACCTAAAGTATTCGTGTCATTCGGTAAAACAACTTTAGTTGTAATAGACAATGTTTCTGATGCACGTCGGGATTTCATATTTTTTATTTTCAAAATTAATACTATTTGTGCGCCACTAGTTGAATTTATATTTTTTTAAATGAAACATATTGTTTCGCTAATAAACAAGATAGTAAATTGAACTTCCAATGCTTATATTTGTCCATCAAAAAGATAAAACATGGACAAACTAATTGAATCATTTCCAACCCAAATTATTGAATCACTCAATATCGCTAGACAAGTACATCTCAACACTCCAAAAAACAAATTTTCCCAAATAGTTATATGCGGAATGGGGGGATCAGGAATTGGTGGAAAGATCGCATCACAATGGATTGTTGACGAAATTAACATCCCTGTAATTTTACATGCTGACTATGATATTCCACAATTTGTTAGTGAACATTCACTTGTTATTTGTTCATCTTACTCAGGAAATACCGAGGAAACAACCTCAGCAGCGTCTGCGGCTCACAAAAAAGGAGCGCACATCATTGGTATTTGTTCTGGAGGTAAACTCAAAACTTTTTGTGAGGAGAATGGTTTCGATTGTATCATCGTTCCAGGAGGAAAACCACCTAGAGCAGCCCTAGCCTATTCACTCATTCAACTCATAAATATATTTTCAAAATTTGAATTAATCGACAAATCTCGATTGATAGAAATTGAAAATGCATCTTCCTTTATTTTGAATGAACAAGCAAACATAAAAAAAGAAGGAAAAGAAATCGCTTCTCTATTACATGGCAAAGTAGGAGTCGTTTATGCAGGGCCCTTTTACGAAGGAATCGCTGTGAGGGCAAGGCAACAATTCAACGAAAATTCTAAAACGCTCGTATTAAGCCATGCTATCCCCGAAATGAACCACAATGAAATTCTAGGATGGGAAGGAGGTGATAATCGATTTGCTACTTTATTTCTCAACTCATCGGATTTAGATGAAAGAAATGCTGCTCGTTTTGCTTTTACGAAAAAATTCATCTCCTCTAAAACACCTTTTGTTATGGAGGTTCATGCCAAGGGAGCAAACAGAATCGAACGTTCGCTTTACCTCATTCACATGGTTGATTGGGCATCTTATTATTTAGCCGAACAGAAAAATATTGATGCAGTGGATATTACAGTTATCGAAGCTTTGAAAAAAGAATTGTCCAAAATTTAATTGGATGTTGCCCTCGGTTGAACTTATTGATCTTGGTCTTATCGACTATAAAGAAGCATGGGATCTGCAGGAAAAACTGTTTAAAGAATCCATCGACATAAAAATTGCCAAAAGAAATGGTGAGACCAATGACTTGCCAGCAAATTATATGTTGTTCTGTCAGCATCCTCACGTTTATACGCTAGGCAAAAGTGGTGATGAAGCGAATTTATTACTTTCTGAACAAGAACTAGAAGCTCATGATGCCAGTTATTATAAAATAAATCGTGGGGGTGATATCACCTATCACGGACCGGGACAATTGGTAGTTTATCCCATTCTAGACCTGGATCAATTTTTTACTGATATCCATAAATACATGCGATTTTTGGAGGAAAGCGTTATTTTAACCTTGGCAGCATTTGGTATTCAAGCAGAAAGATATGAAGGATTAACAGGTGTTTGGCTAGACACGAATTTAGCAACAGCTAGAAAAATATGTGCCATGGGGGTAAAATCCTCGAGATGGGTAACTATGCATGGGATAGGTTTTAATGTCAATACAGATTTATCCTATTTTTCACACATTGTTCCATGTGGAATAGACGACAAAGCAGTTACTTCTATGAAAAAAGAATTGGGATTTGAATTAAATATTACCGAAGTAGCACGGATTTTAAAGGATAAGATGTCAGAAGTTTTTCAATTCACAATCACAGAAAGTAAATAATTCAGCTACAATTTAGAACGCATGGTCCAAGCAATCAGCTGTGATCTTTCGATAGCTAAATTTACTTTTTCACCATCAAAGTGTTCCTTAATAGTTTCTCGAAATAACAAAAGCCAACGATCAAAATCTTTTTCTTGAAGTGCCAATCTGGCATGAGCATTTATCATATTATTACTGTAACCTGGCTTATCAATAAGTACGAAAGCCCAAAAATCGGCAACTTTTGGAATATGCGATTCTAAATTTAAAGGTTTAAAATAATGACTGATTAATTCGTCTTTTAATAGCTTTTCATAAAACCAGCTGATCAATTGCAAGCAATCATCATAGGATTCGATGTCTTTTTTTGCTTTCATTCCTTTTTAAACCATCCTGAATACATCACATAGTTATTTGCAATTCTTTGCACCTCTCCTGCAAATAACTCCGGGCTCAAGGTTTTGACTTTTTTAGCTGGTACACCTGCATAAATGCTCCACTCCTCAACCATGGTTCCTTCCAATAATACTGCACCTGCTGCAATAATACAATTTTCTTCAACCAAACAATTATCCATGACGATAGCTCCCATTCCTATTAAGACATTATCTCTTATTGTGCAACCATGAACCAGGGCATTATGACCTATTGAAACATTATTACCAATAATCAATTTTGTTTTTTCATACGTACAATGCAAAACCGCTCCATCCTGGATGTTGACTTTATTACCTATTCTAATGCTGTTTACGTCTCCTCTAACGACTGCATTAAACCAAACTGAACAATCATTACCAAATACGACATCGCCAACTACGGTTGCATTTGGAGCCAACCAACAATTATCTCCGAATTTGGGATGCTTGTCCCTACATGAAATTACTAATGCCATAAGTTCTAAGTTAAGAATTAATTCAATACACCTTAAAGGTATTTCGTCGCTTCTCTATACGCTAGATTGCTCAATTGTACACTTTTCACAAATTCGCTAACAACATCAGGATTTGTTTTTGAATATTGTCGTAAACTCCATCCTATGGCTTTCTGAATAAAAAACTCCTTGTTAGAGCTGTATTTAAGAATATATCCTTTTAACAATTCAAAATCCGTTTTATCCCGATATTTTAATTGAAAAATTAATGTGGCCCTCATCAACCACAGATTTTCAGAACATGACCATTCATCGAGCATTTTTCGACCCTCCTCAGGAAATTTAAGAACGTACTTTCCAAGAATGTTGGAAGCGATGGCATCAACAGAATCCCACCAAGACTTGTTGACGATCAAATCCTTAATTAAATAAATATCCTCTTGTTGGAGTTGATTCTTATTAAACCCATTAATAATTTCAATAGCAATATATTGATAATCCCTTTGGTCACATGTCCACAAAGCTCTAATCAAATCTTGAATTAAGTTATCTCTTGCTATTTCCTTGAAAACTTCTTCCCCTTTCCATACTAAAAAACACTGTTTCCTCAAAGAAGATTGTATTCCATAAAAAGGAAAGTGATTTTTCATATAAGCAGCTTGAGCCTTGGCATATTCTAAATTTTCGTGTTTTAAAAAAATCCCTTCAAGTGCATCAATAGCTTCTTTAACATTTCTATCGGTATTCACTTATGTAATTTAAAGGTCAAGTTTATACACTTCAGTCAAGGATTCGTTATTCTTAAGTGTAATTTCAAGATCCTTAATTATCCCGTCTTTTACGTCATAAACCCAACCATGCAAATGCAGTGGCTGTCCTATTTCCCAGGCACCTTGCACAATAGATGTCTTTGCTAAATCTAAGACCTGTTCAAATACATTTAATTCCACAAACCTGTCAAACTTAGCCTTATCATCAGTAATGGCATTCAATTCCTCTTGGTGAAAGCGATAAACATCTTTAATATGCCTAATCCAATTGTCAATCAATCCAAAATGTTTGTTAGTAAGCGCAGCCTGCACACCCCCGCACCCATAATGCCCACAAACAATGACATGTCTTACTTTCAAAACATTGATCGCATAATCAAGAACGCTAAGAAGGTTCATATCTGAATGGACAACCATATTCGCAATGTTTCTATGCACAAAAACCTCCCCTGGTGCCGCGCCGATAATTTCATTTGCAGGCACCCTACTGTCAGAGCAGCCAATCCAAAGAACGGGTGGACTTTGTCCTTCAGCCAATCGATTAAAAAAATCAGGGTCTTGAGCTAGGTTTTTCGCAACCCATTTTTTATTATTTTCTAGTAATTGGTAATAATATTTTTCCATATTTTATAAATTTTAGTGTGCACTTGAAATGTTAATTTCAGGCACATTAATGGTTGTTAATTTTATTCCTTTTTCTTGAGCGCCAAACATTTTAAATTCCTGAATAATTTCAAGCACATCATAGTCTATTTCGCGACATTTACTTCCATCTATTATAACTGTGCTATTGTTTGGTATAGCTGTTAATGATGCTAAAACACTTCCTTTATTTAAGAAGGAAACTTCTTCAGAAAGCACAATGTTTATTTGTGATTCTTTTCCCATTTTATCCTCAGAGTAGGTGTAATTATTTCTGTAATTTTTTCTGAGTATATAAAATATAGAAAAAACCATTCCAATTGCAATTCCTTTCAAAAGGTCAGTGAACAAAACACCAATAATGGTGCTCAAGAATGGGATGAATTGTTCATAGCCCAATTTCCATTGTGCAGTGTATAATTTGATTTTAGAAAGTTTATATCCAACCAAAATTAAGATTGCTGCTAACGAGGCTAGCGGAATTTGATTTAACAATTTAGGAAAAAACATAATTGCTGCAAATAACCAGCATCCATGGATAACCGAAGAAAACTTTGATTTAGCCCCTGCATTAACATTAGCTGAGCTTCTTACAATTACCTGGGTGATAGGCAAACCACCTATGAATCCTGAGATTATATTTCCAATCCCCTGAGCTTTCAACTCTTTATTTTTTGGTGTTCTCTGTTTTTCAGGGTCCAGTTTATCAGTTGCTTCTACACTTAACAACGTCTCTAAACTAGCTACAAGGGCAATCGTTGCTCCGATAACATAAACATGAGGGTTATTCAAAAAAGTAAAATCTGGAAAATAAAACATGTTTTTCCATTCTTCAAAGGAGTTTGCTTGTGGTATTTCTACCAGGTGTTTTCCGGAAATTGCCCATCTTTCATCAATTAAAGGAAACAATAGATTCATTAAAATTCCGAAGACTACGACAAACAATGCTCCGGGTAAAATTTTAAAAATGGCAATTTTCTTAAAAAATGGCCTTTCAAATAAAATCAATAGTAGTATCGATATAACACTTAAAACAATTGCACCAGGATGAAAAGCACCCAATGCACGATATAATTCAGAAAAAGTATTTTGTCCATCTGATTGAAAAAAGGCCTCATCACCAAAAAAATCCTGATCATATCCCAATGCATGAGGGATTTCCTTTAGAATAAGCGTAATTCCTATTGCAGCAAGCATACCTTTTATTACGGATGAAGGGAAATAATTGGACAAAACTCCCAGTTTTAAGTATCCGGCGATTAATTGCAGAATACCAGCAAAAATAATCGACACTAAAAATGCTTCATAACTTCCGAGTGTACCCAGTGCAGCAATAATAATTGTAATAAGTCCTGCCGCGGGACCTGAAACACCAATCCTACTGCCACTCAATAAACCAACAGCAATGCCTCCGACAATTCCGGCAAAGATTCCGGATATTGGAATGCCATTAATCCCGGGTACATCAGTAGATGCTTGTCCAACCCCAAGGCAAAGAGGCAGTGCAACGAGAAAAACAACAAGACTTGAAGGAAAATCCTCCTTTAAATTTTTAAAAAAAACATGCATAATAAGAAATTAAATGTTCGACAAAATTCAAACATTCAATTCTGGAGGTGAGAATAGCTTTTTATAGCAAGTATCCAATACATTTGTCCGATAAAACCAACTAATCGCAAATAATTTTTTTAAAAAAAATCGGCCTTTTGTTTGGTGATTTTCGCAAAATTGATCCATATTAAGCTCGTCCTCTTCACTTTGGTCATCATCCGAATCTCCTTGTTCTTCATCTTGCAAATCATCAAAAAGTTCAATTGCCAAAGCACCTTTAACATGAATAAATCCGTAAGAAAGGTTGAATCCTAACTGAAATAAGAAAAGCAGTAGAATTGTTTTTCCAGTAACAAGTTTTATTAATTCGTTGCTTTGCAAAAAATCTTATTTAATAACGTTTAATTGTTTTCCAACTTTAATAAAAGCAGCAATAGCTTTATCCAAATCTTCCATACTATGTGCGGCAGAAATTTGGGTTCTAATCCTTGCTTGCCCTTTAGCTACTACCGGATAGAAAAATCCAATCGCATATACACCCTCTTCCAGCAACGCATCAGCAAATTTCTGAGAAAGTGCAGCATCATACAGCATAATTGGAACAATAGGCGAATCTCCCGGCTTAATATCGAAACCTGCAGCAATTATTTTATCTTTAAAATACTTTGTATTGTGTTCCAATTTATCTCGAAGTTCGGTTGTGGAACTTAATATGTCAAATACTTTATTTGATGCACCTACAATTGCAGGTGAAAGAGAATTGGAAAATAAGTAAGGTCTTGAACGCTGGCGCAGTATTTCAATAATTTCTTTCTTGCCTGTGGTGTAACCACCCATGGCACCACCCAAGGCCTTACCTAGCGTTCCAGTTATGATATCCACACGATCCATACAATTGTGGTATTCAGGAACTCCTCTGCCTGTCTTTCCAATGAATCCTGCAGAATGGCATTCGTCAGTCATAACTAAAGCATCGTATTTATCAGCTAAATCGCAAATTACATTCATTTTTGCAATGTCTCCATCCATAGAGAAAACACCATCTGTAACAATGATTCTAAACCGCTGGTCCTGAGCTTTCTTTAGCTGCTCCTCCAAATCAGACATATCTGAATGCTTATAACGATAACGCTGTGCCTTGCACAACCTGATTCCATCAATGATAGAAGCATGATTGAGTTCATCAGAAATTATGGCATCTTCTTCTGTAAATAGAGGTTCAAAAACGCCTCCATTGGCATCAAAAGCCGCCGCATATAAAATGGTGTCTTCCGTTCCATAAAATTTAGCGATTTTAGCCTCCAATTCTTTATGTATGTCTTGGGTTCCACAGATGAATCGTACGGAAGACATTCCATATCCATGAGAATCTAAAGCATCTTTTGCTGCTTGAACAACCTCAGGGTGACTTGACAATCCCAAATAATTGTTTGCGCACATTATAACCACTTCATCACCAGACTTCACCTTTACTCTCGCGCCTTGTGGCGTGATAATAATTCTCTCTTTTTTAAAAATTCCGGCTTCTTGAATTTGCTGAAGTTCGTTTTGCAAGTGTTGCTTTAATCCTCCGTACATACTTGTAAATTAATACCCAAATATAAAAAAAAACTCACAAGGGTTGATCAGAAATTCCATTTCATGTCGCGATCCGACAATAGAGCAAAGGAAATTTTGTAATCCAATTTAGGTGAGAATTTATTTCCATCTGAAACGACGCCATAAATACCAACGCGAAGACGCCTTCTCGAAAATTTAAAGTTTCTTTCTAATCCTGCAAGCAACTCATAATGTTGCCAATCATACTCTTTCACATAGAGCGCACCAGCACCCATTACTAAACCTATTCCCGTTTTTTTCATAAATGGGATTTTATTGATTATGGCTCCGTTATCATGGTGAACAAAATGAGCTTCATAAAAAATATCCCTTGAAGGTAAAGAAGAATCTTGTCCTTGGAAGGAATACAATGGATTTGAAAACCAAATGGGATCACTTCTTCGTTGAAATTTAAAATCGGCAAACTGTAAGTTTTTAGCACTTAAAAACTTCCCAGATGTTATATGATAAGATGAAGTGCCCAGTGTCCCAATTTTAAAGGTCTGCATAACACCCATCCTCAAATATTCATGATCGATATCACTCCCAAAAAGAGCTGGGATTCCTCTCTCATAGGTTGCATAAAAAGTAGGGAAACGAGAACCCAAAACCACCTTTCTATATGGCTCGCGCATGTATTTTTGCATCGGCGTATATTGAATAGTCACCTCGCCTATTAAGGCCTGATAGGTTTGAAATTCTTCCGGATCATTATTAGGAATGTCATTATCAAAAAATGTCATGAATTCATATCCTGAGATACTTCTTCTTTCCGAATACTCCATATTTACATCCAGGTAAAACCCGTTAAACAGCTCATAATTATTACCTATCGAACCAGCTGTTGTTTCTATGAAGTTCTCCCGCTTGTAAATTTGTGTGATGGCATCGTAACTCCTGATAACATCAAAATCGTGGGAAAAATCAAAAGTTAGTGTGCCGAAGTGAAAAGGATCATACCTGTAGCGCCACCACGTTCTCCCTTTGATATCATTATTCAATACACCAAGTGATAATTCGGTATAAGAATCAATTGCGCGTTCATTAGCCCATTTCTTAAAATAATAAATACTTGGAGCAACTCGAGGTCCTGCAATATAGAGAGGCCTGAGTAATCCGGCTACTGAACTAATGGTCCATTGTGATTTGTTAACACGATTGCGGTGATCAATTCCAAACCACAGGACTTTTAATACCGTAACTTTATTAAAAATCGCATCTACAGAATCCAGGTATTCCTTTCTGTTTTGAAAATCCCGAATACTATCTTTGGCTAGAATGTAAGCCTTCTCTTCAGGTGACAAATCAATTTTCCTTGTTTGATTCCAAAACGAAGTGTCTTTATCATAGGCTTCCCGAGTAGTTACTGCCAATTCATTAGAGAAATATTTACGGTCGAATTGTTGGTTAAAATTATAAGATGAAAAATCTGCGATAGTGGAACATGTTGACGTTTCATTTTTGTATTTAACGCCGTAATTTAATTCTTGACGCGTTAAGACACAAAGGGTATCACCAGGGTGATCAAAAGTTTGTCGAATAGTGAAATAATCATAAACCAACAGATTTCCCTTGTTCATGGTCAATTCCAATTTTTGAATCAACCACAGTGAATCAATTACCCAAATGTAACCCTCCAGGGTGGTGGTAGCAGACATTCGGGGAGTGATTTTTATTTTATGGACTTTCCTGCCATTCTCTACATATTGATCTTCAACACGATATTTGTAGGATAAAATTCCTGGGCCAGAAATCGGTGAACTAACGGGAGATTGGTGCAAATCGTCCAAATGCAACAAATTTTGAAAGAAATTGAAGTTGGATTTTACCGTAGTAGTGTAGTATAAATTTCTATCGTCTCCCCTTTTTTCATAGGCATTTCTTGTTTCCTTTACATTTGAAGGAGGAGAATAATCCCTATTCATTTGTATCTCGACAAGGTTCATGTTATTGGCCAATTCCGTTTGTTGTTTTCGTTCCTCTTCAAAAGGATCTACTATTCCATCTGGTGAGGTAACCGCCTCATCATCAGCTGATTTTTTAGGTTTTTCTTCTTTAATTTTCCTATCCAATTTTTCCGTTGCTTTGATGTAAACATCAACAGTATGAGGGTATTGCCAAGGATTAATCTGGTCGCGTTTCTCTACTACTTTCAACATAATTTCCCTACCGGGATTGGATTTTTTAGCGGTTATTTCTACGCCTTGTAATTCATTGATAGAAATGGCAAACAATTGAACATCTCGCGTTACGGGCTGGTCATTGATACTTACATAAGACTCTCTTTCGTAATATCCATTGGCGCCGATAACAAGAAAATATTCTCCTGGCATTAAGTTTATTTCAAAGTGGCCATTCGCATCAGAAACAGTTCGTTGATCGGGATCATTTTTTAAATAAATTTTAGCAAAAGGGATGGGTATAGACTGATCATCGGTGATGGTACCGCTCAATAATTTCTGTGCATTACTCTGATTTAGATAAAGTATGCCTAAAAAAATAAGAACTAATCTTCCAAGTGAATTAATCATTTATGCTATTTACCTTTGTAGTAACAGTTTGGAAAAAATAATTTGAAACCATCAATAAATCATTGCTTAAGACAAAGTAATGTGCCAAAATGTTACTTTGAATTAATTTTCTTGCCGATTTTGCTGTTCTTCAAGAAATTTCATGTGCTTTTCCATTCTTTTCACCATCCACTTCTTCATGAAAAACATCAAAAGGGCAATGACAACAAAAACATAATAAAACACCCATTTGTTCAGTCCTTCAACAATTGACATGTAAGTAGTTAAAACGAAGATAATGATGGCTGCTGCAAGCCAGAAATATTGCATGATTTTATTGTACAATTGCATATATCGAAATTTTAATACAAAGATAGTATATTGTTCTACTTAAAATCACCCTCTTCAATGAACACTTTTCCATAGGGTTTAATAAAAGTGTAAGAGGAAAAATCTTGTTTGGTTCTGATTCCTTGACCGAATAATGTTCCTTTCGGAGAACTTACAGATACACTGGAATTGGTGTAAACTGAACTATCTTTTTGATTCCAATATAAGGATTCAGTCACCAACCGTTGCTTTTTCTTAATATTGAATAATTGTACGGAATCCTGTACGAATATGGTCCCTTTTTGCATATTTACTTCCCCATAAAGAGCGGTTAATGTGGATACAATTTCACCATCATCTTTAAAAAAATTCACCTTGATCCCATCTCTTAATTTGGTAATTTCTTCTGGCTTGTGGTAGGTCTCAGCCAATTTTGCAAAAACTTCAATTTTCGCATAGCCCGAATCAGAATAAAATACATGTAGATTTTTTGTTACCTCATCTGGAGATTTGGAGTCCAATGTGATACGCTCAATAGATGCTAGATCATTTACACAGGAAGCCATTAAAAACAAACATCCGTAAGCTATTCCTATTAGCAGAATGTTCAATGATTTTATGCGCAGCAACTGCATTAATCAAGCTTTTTCTTTCTAAACCATCTTTCGTAAACGGATGGCGCGATTGTTACCCCAAAATTTATTGAAAGGTATTGCTCATTTAACGATTCCGTTGCGTCCGATGTTCTTTGACCAAAAGATAAGCCCAGATTTAATGACGACAAGGTATTTTGAGTGATGATTGGTAATCCAATACCCACTGTAAAGCCTTGATCTTTCAATTGATAACCCGCAACTGAATAAGGAAGTAATGCTTGATAGTAACCAGCACGATAACGAATCTTTTCATGGAATTTAGAGGACACCGCATTTTCCAAGAATTTTCTTTCCGGAATGTATTGAAAGCCTACCCCCAGTTTTGAAGCGGATAAACTGTATGGATTGGATTCAAAGGTGCTACTGAAAGTAGTCCAATCCGTCGAAGAATAGTTAACATGAACTGCGATTTCTGAATTTCTAAACGTATTGTTCTTTCTACTGTCATTAAACCAAAGTGCGTAACTGAATCCTGCATTAAAAGTCGTGGGTAAATTAATTTTTCCTTTTACTCCGGTGGTTGATGATAAGGTATCATATTGCTCAGGGTCACCTATAATACCATAGAATAAATAGCTGTCCTTTGTTGCTGAAAGTTGTTGACTTGGCTCAATGACCGCAGCTAAGGAAAAATGGTGATTATTTTTAATTGTTTGTTTAAAATAGGCCCCTAATTCATAGTGCAAAGCGCTTAACCTGAGTTCATTCCAGTTCACGCCTCCGTCAAGAGGTGTATTATCTATGAGTTTACTCGTGCGTTGGTTGTTTGATGCGCCAAATAGGTAACTAAAATTACCGCCAACAGACAGTACCGTATTCTTAAACTTCAACAAGTTTGTACTCAAGCCAATAAATGCCTGATTAAAATTACCAATTCCTGAATATTGGTACTCAATGGTATCACTACCCGACACTTCTCTATCAGTAATATCATATCCTTTCTTGGTGAATGGTTTGAGACCGAATGCCAAGCCAAAATGTTTTTTAAGTGTAAAAGCCAAAGCAAAGTGATCGGGGTACGCTGTTGCATTAAACAATTTATTTCCAGATTGATTATAAAAAGACATGCGACCATTGATTCCAGTGGAAAAAAGCGGCTGACCTTCCCCCAGTGTATTGTAGGTAGCAGGATTGAACACATTAAAAACTGTTGAATCGAAATAGGTTAAGGCGCAATTTCCCATTCCGGCAAAAGCAGCATGAACATCTGATCCTTTTTCACCAATTCCGTAAGCAGTGAAAGGAGAGTTTGAAGTAACTTGTGCCTTGCCATACAACGTGAAAAAAATGCCAACTATAATTAAAAAACGACTATGCATTGCACAAATAAATTTGTTGAATACCCTTAAGGGTTAAATTTTCGTCCACAAAGATGTTATTTTTTCCTTCGAAATCAAAACATTGTGCATCACCGCCTGTCACAAAAAACGTTAAGTCCTTGTAATCCTGCTCATAACGCTTAATTAATCCATTGATTTCTGCCTGCATTCCATTGATGACCCCAGATTGCATGGACGAAACAGTTGAATTACCGATTAAATTAATTGTATCTTTTTTATTGAGCAATGGTAATTTTGCGGTATGAGCGTGTAAGGCTTGATAACGCAAGTCAATGCCCGGACTTATGGAACCACCTAAATATTGGAGGCCTGGGTCTAATGCATCAAATTTTACACAGGTACCTATATCAATTGCTACGCGATAGCTCGCCGTCTTTTGATTGGTTAATGCTGCTGCATTACAAATTCTATCCATTCCAAGCGTTTCGGGAGTAGCATAGTTCATGATAAAAGGCCATTCCCCGTTTCTTGTGATTGGTATAACTTTCGGAAACAAGCGAGCAATATGGTCAGTAAACTCTTCCGATGAAACAGAAACCAACGCACCTTTAAAATGTTGATAATCGGAAGCTATGGCTGTCAGTTTTTGAATGTCATGGTGATAGACCCGATGAACTTCTGTTATTTCTTGATTTATGAACACCCCAAATTTAATTGCGGTATTTCCAATATCTATTGCAACAAAATCATGATTCCCTGCCATAAAGCAAAGATACGCTTACATTTTGTAAAAAAATCAGCCGGAAGCTTCAGAAATAAAATTTAGTTGTTATCTTTGTCGACCAATTACGGCTGGTACCTTAGCTCAGTTGGTAGAGCAAAGGACTGAAAATCCTTGTGTCCCTGGTTCGATTCCTGGAGGTACCACATTAAAATCCCGAGTGAAAACTTGGGATTTTATGTTTTATGAAATGTTCACTGTTTACGTTATCTATTCCGATTCTGTTAAGAAAAAGTATACCGGGTATACCCATGATTTTGAACTTAGACTTCATCAACACAATAATGGTTTGCTTAATAAATCAATCTTTAAAAAAACTGTAATCTTTGCTGACGAGAAAAGCTTTAGACTCGTCAAAAATAAAATCATTATTAAACACTACCTAAGAACTTTTTATTTTTGAATGTAATTAAGATTATATAATTTTAATTTCTTAAATAACTGTACTATGAAATCTTTCTTCTTGATTGTATCTGTTTTAATTTTTGCTAGTAAGTCCCATTCTCAGGTAACAGATGTAGATGGTAATTCATATAAAACCACTGTAATAGGTTCTCAAACTTGGATGGCAGAAAATTATAAGGTTGCGCACTTTAGAAATGGAGATACCATTAGAGAATTAAAATCTCGCAAAGAATGGTTGGAGGCTATTAAAAACAAAGAACCAGGTTGGAGTTATTATAAAAACAAAAAGAATGCAGAATATGGGAAAATATATAACCATTATGCCGTTTATGATTCGAGGGATCTAGCTCCAGAAGGCTGGCATATTGCTGGAGCGGATAATGATTGGTATAAATTAATTCGGTTCTTAGAAAAGGATACAGCTGCGTTTTGTGCGGTAAAACAAAATGTTTTAACAAGTTTAAAGAGCACTGAAGGTTGGAAATACAATAATGGAACAAACACAACAGGCTTTGATGCCAAACCATTTGGGTTAATAAACTATAAAGGTAGATTTAAAAAAAAATATTTTAATAGATTTTATAGGGAATCTATGGAATTTGCAATCTGGCACAACTTTTATGAATTAGGACATGTGTGTTGGTGTGCATTTGATGGAGGCTATGAATTTTGCCCAAATTGTGAATTTGAATCACACAAAAAATCAGAATTAAATATAGGTTATTACATTCGTTGCGTAAAAGATTAATTTAGCAATATATTGAAAAACGGTTGGTTAATTAAAATTGATGAAGCCTTTAAATCAAAAAATAAGTGCTGAAATAATAATCAAATACTTCATGTAGAATGCAAAACAAAATTTCATTTCTGGTAATAATAATTTTTACTAAAACTTCAATTACGATTGGAATTTTATCATATTATTTTTCAAAAAATCCTGGATCATTGTTGAGCTCTTTCTTTTTAGGAGTATTAGGTGGTTGGGCTGCAATTGCACAGTAATTAGAGTTAAATATGGAGGTTTATCATCTTCAGGAACCCTTTTCGCTGTCCTTCCGGTTCTTATTTTACCAATTATATTGATATCTGGAACATCAATTAATACGACATTTTTAAGTCTGATATCAATAGTTCTCTTTTTTCTAGCACTTTTGTATTATTGGTGGCTTTCTGGAGGAAAATTTCGTTGATCAATTTCTGAAGAAAATAAATTTAGAAATGACCAATCAAAATTAATACTGTAATAACATCCATAATTCTTTTTCCAAATTGTAATCTTAATGATCTAAATTAAATTTACTCTCACATAAAATTATTTAATTTATCTTAACTAAAAGTTTAATAAGCGACGTTTTCATCACCTAAATTTTTATCCTCAAGAATCATCCTTATCCTAACTCCGAATCACCCGAACAAAATTGATGACCAAATAAATGTGGCCATTCGGGATGAATGCGGAATGACAAGCGAAGAAACCGGGTAAGCCTTCATTTAGAAACGACGTGTTTTGTGTTGCTTGATGTTTCGGTGATTTCTCCCAATTTTCTATAGCGTATTTTGCCATGGATTCATAGCTTTCGAAGGAGGTTATACTCCATCTAAAAATATTTTCCCAGTATTCCATAGCTGGGAGTCCAGTAGTACTCCTAGCAATGTTATCATTAAAAAGTGCTTTGCTTTCCGCTTCAATTAATCGTTTTACTTCATTATTCTTCCAACGTTCCGTTATATCAGGATGATACAATTTACCAGAATTAGAAATTTCGACACAATTTTGATAGGAAACCGTATCAAACAGTGCTTTTGAATAGATTAAAGTATCAAGATTCCTTTCTTTTCTGAATTTATTAAACTCCGTAACGAGTGCTTTATTCATCTTTTCCGAATCAAAATTGGCTGCTGTGATAACTTCTTGGCCTTGAGCCACTCCTAAAACAGGTATGGCTAATAAAAAATAGAGGAATTTCATGGGTATGGTTTTAATCAAGGCTAAAACGGAAATTTACGTTTCTCATAACAATGACGATTTAAATCATCGATGGCGGGAAAAATAAATGGCTTTTTCAGCTGTTAATTTTAAGCAAAATTGTTATTTTAATTACGCGAACTCAGTAATTAAATGGTGAATTCTTAAATCCGATTCTTATGAAAAAAATCGCATTTCTGTTATTTGTTTGTATTTGCCTTACTTCCAACTATGCGCAAACCTATACAGTGGCATTCGATGATTACATTAAATTTGATGGTGGTAGAACTACTGATTACTATGAATTACTTAAAAAAGAAAATCAGTCTGACGTGGTTAATTTAACCAATACTGGTGTTCAGAAGTATATCATTGATTTGGATAACAAGAAAGTTAGCCGCTACTACCAAGATTTTTTTATGGCTGAAAAAGAAATTATAAATTACAATACCAAAGATAGGATGCTATTTGTTACTATAAGTGATACAGAGAAAGAATCAAAAAAGCCAGTATTAAGTTATTTTGTTATCAACTTAACCAATCAAGTTAATCCAAAATTCATGTTCTACCATTTGGGTAGTGTGACGAATACCACAGTGTGTATCCTTGCAAATAAAGCGTATAAATAAGGATTAACAAAGGAATTTTTTCAATGCACTTTTCTGATCATTTCCACTAAATGAAGAAAAATTTGTTTAATTAATACCGTTCATAATCAATTAGAATTCGAAGAGAAAAAATCACCATCTATCCAGTTACATTTTGTTAGTTTGTTAGTTTATTGATCATGAAAAAAATTTTAAGCATTATTATTACTGGTTTAATCCTAAATCAGGCAACTGCCCAAATTTTGGCAGAGGAAGTAAAAATTGGCTGCGGGAACAATTATTTCTGGGTATTTGATGACAGTCAAGCCATGATTGTAAACCGCAAGTGGTGCGGCGACAGCTATTTATGGACAGCCATTGGTATTGGTGCGCCCTACACAGAAGATGCTTACTATCAAGATCAATTGTTTACCGGAACATGCACTGATTTAGACTCCAAGGGTCATGTCATGGCGAAATATACTTTCGAAAATGGTAAATTATCCGCTATTCAGCAATTTGACAGAGATGGCAGTTTAGGTTTGGAAGGACATTTTCTCAATGGCATTCCCCACGGTGAGAGTATTTTGTATTCAAAAAATGGTGAAATCCATAACAAATACAACTTCTCCAATGGTGTTTTGGATGGTGAATTTTACACCGTAATGTATACTGATCCGGATCCCGAAACAGGACTTTCAATTCTAAAAGAGGAAGGCACTTATGTGAATGGGCAAAAAATAGTAAGGTCGAGTGTTTGGGAGTAAAGAATAAAAAAATAGAAAGGCATAAAAGGATTAAACTTATTTTAATCCTTTTTCTTTTTTACTTTGCTTTTACCTATGTTCCACTGGTAACCACACGTGAAAATTTGTTTCGCACCGAATGATGGTCCGAGATCAAAATCTTGTTTAATGAAAGGTGATGTTTCCGCTGAAAAATTCAACTGGCCATTGGGTAGATTAAATTGAACCTGCCCATAAAGGAAACTAGGAAATATTCGGGCTCCTACACTCAACCCCACAACTTTTCCAGAAAAGCCAGCACCAAGTTTAGCTGTGGCAACCGAAGGAAAGGCAACACCAATTTGATACTCCAAAAAGAAAACATCATTTAAATATCTCTGCTGACCTATGAGAAAAGACATTCCTCCTAAAACTTCGTCATCTCCTAGTAAAACAGCTGCTCCACCATTAATTTCTAAATAAGACCTTTTTTTTGACTGAGCATTTGCCTGGGATAAGGTAACCAAACAAATCAATAGGACTATTAATTTTTTCATGACACGAAATTGGTGAAGTCCTTAATTATTTCAAAACTGAATCACAAAAGCTAGTGAAATTTATTTGCGGAAATCGCAAAAAAATAGTGTTTTAAAAAGTTATACATTGATTATCTTTGCAGAAACGGGATGTAGCGCAGTCCGGTAGCGTACACGTCTGGGGGGCGTGTGGTCGCAGGTTCGAATCCTGTCATCCCGACAATATCCTGTGACCTCTTTCTGAGGTCGCAGGATAAAAAACGATTTCAAAACCGAATCTATCATTTAGTGAAAAGAGAAACCATAAATTATCCGAAAGATTTCAATAATTACTGAATGAAACAAAGACAATTTTTTTTATTTTATTTAAAAAATTGCTCATAAAATTTATTCGCATAATTGCTCAAAACTAAATTTTAATAATAACTGATTTCTCTTTCATCTATCCAAAACAATTCATCGTTTTCATAAGAAAGTTTGCGAATCCAATTTCCTCGTGGATCTGTTACATATTCATAATATTTAGAAGAATAAATTTCACCTTCCATATCATATTCTACAGTTTCTAATTCATTACCCAAAAGGTCAAATACTGATTTTGTTACAAATAATTCGAGTTCATCAGTAGTTTGGATCAGGTTGCCATTATTGTCATAACTATATGTATTCCATAACCATAATGAGCTGTCAGGCATAAATAATTTATATTCCGTCAATTGGCATTTTGTATTGTAAGAACTTTCACTGTAGCTTTCCAAGGTAAGTTTATGGTATAATCTGGATGCAATTTCATTGCCGATGGAATCATATTTAAAGATCAAATGATAGGCTAATTCTCCCGAGGAATCATAGCGTTTTTCTGAAATAATGTTCCCAATCTTGTCTTTTTCATAATCAATTTTCTTTGGTACAAAACCATCTGCTTTACCTGCATATGAATAATTTTCTAAATCTCCCTTTTGGTTATAGTAATAACTTTCAATAAAATCTTTTTCGCTTATTCCATTTTGGGAGGAACTTCCAATCCATTGTACTTGTTTCACTTGTCCTTTTAAGTTTTCTTTTTCTCGATCTGACATACATTGCCCGAGGCAAATATTGCTTGCGGCAAAAACGCCGATACCCAAAGAAAAAACATTGTAAAGTTTCATAAAAAATAATTTGAAAATCAAAACTTTGATTTAGGTCAAGTATAACAACTTTGGAATAATTGCAACTTAACAAGACCGATTTCACTTCAAGAAAACATCCGGCTATTTATTGAAATTACCAGCCTGCAATTGCGCTATTGGTTCTTTAACCATTTCCAGAAATTCCTGAACAAATTCTATTGAAAAATTCAATTCATCAAAACATATTTGCAATGATTCTTGCACAGGTTTTCTGATGGCAATTAGAAAATTATCTCGTCCATTGTTTAAGCAAAAATGAAGCTTTCCTTGACAAATACTAAACTGCACTGAATCGTTATACTTTTTAGACAATTTGATCAATTTCCGTTGTGTTTCATCATTAAAAAATGATTCTGCTAATGTGGGATGTGTGGAGTGTACGACGTATTTTTTTTCGAAAGCTTTATTCGGGATTTTGACTAAGGTTGCTCCTTTTTCTGGTGATGACTGTAAAAGCGTCAAATTATAGGTAGTATCTCTTCTCAAATAAAGACTAAATCCTTTATTAAGTTCTAGTGAAGTTTTCGCATATAAACCTTGAAAAAGTGTTTCTGTTCGCTGTCCATTTTTAGTGGCAACCTTTCTCTGAGCCACGGCATCTCCGAACTTGGTATCCAATTCTAGTATTTTTCCTTGAAATACATCAGTGAATTTAAAAATCGAAGCATGATCAAAAATACCATTGCTATTAAATTGGTCAGCCGTTATATCAGCAGATTCACTGAATTTGAGTGGCAAATTGAGTTTGTTAAATGCCAATAATAGTGCATCTCGTCGAAAAGAACTGACGTAGGTACTCAAATGTTTATTTAATAATATAATTCCTAGAATTAGAATGAGTATGAAAAGAACTAAAAGATAAATTAAGACGGCTAAAAATACACTCTTAGGGGCACCAAACAATAGGAAACTGAAAATGGTTAAGGATACAGCAATAGAAACGGATAAAAACAGGTTTTTTCTTACAATACCCAGTTTTTCTTTTCTCAAATCTTCCAAAGGTTTCAGATCGATTTGATCATTTTCCAGCAATTCATTTAAGTTAATTTTCATGACTATTTCTAAGCAGTTCGGTAGGATAAAATTAATAATTATGATTCAAATTGATTAATCGATTTCCGCTCCCTAACCTTACTTTTATTATTTCTGCTAATTAAATAGTTTAATTTTGCCTTCAAAATCTTATATGTTCAGACAAATTATTCTCGTTCTCTTTTCATTTTATTGCTGTGCAGCGAAGAGTCAAATCGCTCCGATTGCTACCAAGGGTTCTGAATTAATTGATGCCAATGGTGCTTCCTTCATTATAAAAGGTGTGAATTGGTGGGGCGCAAATGGTTCGCTTATTCCCTATTCTGCTAACCATAGTAAAGGAATCAATACGCATTCCATGCCATTTGGACTTCATACTCAACATCTCGACACCATTGTTTTAGCGATAAAAACTGCAGGATTTAATACGGTAAGGTTACCTTTTTCAAATGAAATGCTGCACGATACGGTAAAGTCTAAAGTTGAATGGATGGGACCGAATACTCACCTGACAGGTTTAACACCGATTGAAGTGATGGATAGCATCATCAGCCAACTTACTGAACAAGGAATTTTCGTTTTATTAAACAATCATTCCACAACGGCGCACTGGTGTTGCAATTATGACATGAATGGATTGTGGTATGGGAAAAATGACTTTTACTCACAAACCACCGCAGATTGGATACATGATTGGGTGATGCTTTCCAGTCGCTATGAGGATAATCCAAATGTAATCGGTGCTGATTTAAGAAATGAGGTGAGACCTCTGCGTAAAAAAAACATTCCTTTACCAAAAAATCCAAATTGGGGTCGTCGAAACAAAAAAGATTGGCACAAAGCTGCAACTGAAGCCGGAAACGCCATTCTGAAAGAAAATCCCAATTGGTTGATTGTAGTTGAAGGGATTAATGCCCGAGTGCTTTTCCTTAGTCAGCTGAGTTTTCCGCATCTGCAAACAGTAAAACAAAGACCAATACAACTTGATATTCCCAATAAATTGGTCTACGAAATACACAATTACGGATTCAGTTGGGTAAAAGCGAACTTGCTTTTCCCTAAAAGACAAATTCGATATGCCGATATCAGCACTGAAAAACGCTTTGAACTGTTTCAGAAAAATTGGGGTTTTGTTGCTGATCCAGGGTTTAAAAATTGTGCTCCTGTTCTTTTGGGGGAGTTTGGTTGCAGTAGTTTAGGAACTGACGCAGAACCGTGGTTACGTGATTTAACAGCGTATGTCGCTGCACATAACCAACATTTTTGTTGGTGGACCTTAGAGGAAGAATTGGGCAACGAAGGAAGTTATGGAATCATGAATGATGCACTCAATCAAATTAATGTTTTCGATGATTGGCGTGGAAAATATTTAAATAAGTTGCTCTCAACAGCGATAAATAATCCTTAAACGATACAGATTTTAAAAATACATCAAATCAAAGTAATTGGAAAATCTCAACATTGTCATTCAAATTTACCCCATGCATAATTAATTTTGGGTTTTCCAATATATTTAACAGTTGACCAAGCCCGAATCTTTATCTGTTTCTTTACTTTTTTGTCCTTAAATTGTCCTTTGATAATTCCAATTGAAACCTGATTTTTGCGAAAAAAATCAATTTGTTCATTCGTTAAATTGATAATGTTGGTGCCAGCAATAGAAAATATTTCTAAGCTTTTACAATTAACAATATCAATAGGTAATTGGTCAATAGGATTAGCAGTAGGATAATGATTTGAATTTTGATCAAATCCAATATATAAATCCTGAAGTTGGTCCAGTTTACTTAATACACCATCCAATTTTTTGAATTGATTTCCCTCTAAATGCAATTCTTTTAATGCTTTCAAATCACCAAATTTGCTAGGTAAAGCAGTCAATTGATTATTTTGAAGAAATAAACTATTCAATTTGCTCAAATTAGAAATTTCCTGCGATAATTCATTAAGCTTGTTGTCTCTAAAATTCAAACTTTCAAGATTTCTTAGTGAAAAAACAAATTCAGGGATTTTAGTAAGTTCATTCGCCCCTAAACCAAATCCTTTTATACTGTCCAACTCGAGTAAAGGATCACCAGAGTAATTAAAATCAATTAGATGATTATTATTCATCCAAATTGATTTTAAGTTTGGTAAACGGAAAATTACTGTTGGAAATTCAACAAATTCATTTTTAGATAAATAGAGGATTTCTAATTTTTTCAACTGATCAAAACTATCGGGAAAATGGCTAAGTTTATTTTCATTCAAATTAAGCGTTTTCAATGCATGCAAAGCTGAAAATGATTCGGGAAGCTCGGTCAGTTGATTTGAAGACAAATCGAGTTCTTTCAAATTTTGAAGATTGGAAATTCCTAATGGAATAGAAACAATCTTTCCTCCACTTAATTCTAATTTTTCTAAAGAAGATAACTCCAACAAGACAGCCGGAAAAGTTGAGAACTTGTAACCTGGCAAGTACAAAACCTTGAGATTTACAAACTTATTAAAATCAGCAGGTAATTCTGATATATCCGACATCCTAAGGTTCAATTCAACCACCTTATCAGGATTTTTTAGAGCCTCATCCAGACTGTAGTAAATACCATTTTCTTGAGAAAATACTATTGAAAAATTGCATAAAACAAGGAGAGTTAAGACGATATTTTTCATTATAGGTAATTTTTTGAATACAGGTAAATTTAATTAATTATTGAATAAATTATTATTTTATCAAGTAATACCTAAAATTATGATATGTTAAACTAAAGTTGCCCGTGAAAAATAAAATGCTTTTTAAATTCTTCGTGGTATTTAAAAGTAGTAATTGTGTTTTTTGATATAAATATCTTCTGCTAATGAATGAATTAGCTAAATTTACGGTCGTGTATAATTTAAACGTTTCGATAGAAATCATTCAAGGCGGCATGCGGGAATTTATGCAAACAGGTAAATATCCTGAATACTGCATCTTTCATTTTCCGGAAGAAAAGAAGCATTGGCGCATTAAAATCAAATCACATCCTCAGCACGGATTTCTTTGCACTAAGGGGAACAAAATTTACGAGTACCATCTCAGTAAGAAAATTTATAAGATTAGACCCTATTCAAAAAATGAAGAGTTGCCTTTTCAAAGGATAACAGAAATTACGCAAATGATGTGCGACTAGTTGTAAGGGTTTGTTAATTCTTGATGAATTTTTTACTGATAAACTGCTCATTCCCTATTGATAAATTTACTCATCAATAGGTTTGGATAAACGATCCCATTTTCATTCAAAAAGAGGTTACCCATACCTGATTACCACTTTATTTTTCAATTTAAAATCTCCCTTTCGTTGATTCGAATTTATATCAATATCCAATTACAAGATGTGACAAACCTGATGGTTACTTTTCTAAAAGCTTGCATTTAAAATCTTAGTGGTGATTTATCACGCTTAAAATTATTAACGCCTGTAAATTAGAACAAAATGAAAAATAGTGATTATATGAATTATGTGGCATTAAACCAGAACATTCTGGGTAAAGCATTAATTATTGGGGAAGGATTTAAGTCCGAAATGCAGGGAATCCCAACTTTAAGTCCTGAAGGCATACCGATATATTTAAACGGCATCCATAAGCTGCCTCAACACTCCGAAATTAAAGATTACTTGAAAATTGGGAAAATGACACATCCTGACGCAATGATTGGAATGCCCGGGTCAAGCGGAGAATTGACTTATCAATTTTGCGTTACACAAAAAGAATTCCTGATAGTTGTTATGCTTAAACTGGATGAATTCAGTATTGGTAAATCAAAACCAGCGAACGATCTTTTGGCATTGGTTAAAATTGAAGATCTTCCTGATGCAATTTCAGTAAGTGAGGATAATTATTATCTCATTGCTCAAGAAATGATGCATTGCCATTTTCAAGAACTTTACAAATACTACGATTCCCTCGAGGAACTTCAGGATTGGGAATTTGAAGATGATGTATTGTTTGACTATGTGAAAGCCTATTTCGAAAAATAAGCAAATTATTTTTTTCAGTTATTATCAAATAAATGCGAGCCCTAATGGGCTCGTATTTCTATTTTCATTAACGTTGATGCTTTGTAGCTTTATAACACTATTGGTATTTTAACTGGCGTTGGATTCATAAATCCAATTTTCTTTCTCATACACAATACGACCAGTTAATTTAATGAGCACATTATCTTGAATTACTATTGGAGACCTCTTAAAAACATGATTAAAAATAATGTTTAGTGCCACAATACGTTGCGCTTGTGCGTGAGCGCCAACAATTCCAATTCTCACTTGATTGTTATAGGCTTCTATAAGTTTTTCCTTTGGGTATTTATTAAGTTCATCAATGATGCGACCTACAGCTTCTCGGTCACCGATCCGTTGAATAAATAAGTATTCCATATCATTTGAATTTAAAATAGTTTTATTAATCTTTTTAATTTTTACTTGCTCATCCTAGGAAAAGGATAAAGGAAAAGTGGTCCAAAAAAAAATGTTTGTTTGGGATTTCAAATAATTACTGTCCTTTGAAAAGCAGTATGCCATATTTGGAAAGGGTTTTCCGATGCTCCAGAGCATTAAAATTGTTTTTTTCATGTCAAATCGTTTTTAATTAAACTTAATTGTAATACGAGCAAAAATGGACGATCTACGTTTTGTTTGGCAAAGGTGCCCGTATTGTTTTACCACCGTGGTGACTGCACTCGGTTGGTACCCATTTAAGGTTCGAAATACATATCCATAATACTTTACTTTAAAAAAGTAACATCAAGATTAAAAAGAATTAATTTCTACCAATCAATTCATTAATTTCGAATGTCCGAATTGCTATGCAGAATAAATTACAAAACGAACAACTCATTAGGAAAAGCTTTGCTTTATTCGAACTTCCCGTTCATGCATCAATTCATACTATAAAAAGACGGTATAAACAATTAGCCAAAAAGCTACATCCTGATGTAAATATAAATGAATCAGCTACCGAGCTTTTTAACGAACTCAAAGAAGCCTTCGAAGTGCTCATTAGCTATAAAACATCTGATTTCCGGTTGACTGAAGAGGGAAAAGGCCTGACGAACAAAAGTGAAAAAGACTTAATCAAAGAAAAATACCGCAAAAGTATTAAGCAACAACTCATCGATTATTACCGTTATCAAAATGACTCAATAGCTGATAGCAAAAGGTCTGCAGCGCAAGTCTTTATGATTAACCTAAATTTCGTTTTTGTGGTAATGATCGTATTGGTTCTTCCGCCATTACTTACCTTTTCTTTTGGTTTGGATGGCGTTTTACTGGCGATTGTTATTAATGTTTTCCTCTCCCTATTTACGGCTAGTGCTGTAAGAAACTTGAATCGAACAGACATTGTTCTGTTATTGCAAAGGATTTTGAAGAAATAACAGCGTTTATAAATCAAACTTCAGAACTTTGCAATTCTGGTGATTGCACCTGTTGTTGAGCAATTTGTTGTTCCATTTGCTTTTTCAAGGCTACATTTACTAAAATAGAAGAAACCAAGCTCAAGATACAATAACCTAAGAAATAATACATGCCCGCCAAAGTGCGAGCTTCAGTCTCCACTCCCTCATTCATATTTGAAAATGACAAAAATCCCAAAAACAAAGCCGCTACAAAAACATCAGCCATGCTCCATTTACCCAAGGCATAGGAAAACTTAAAAATCCCAAAAAAGCTACCAACCTTGTTAATGGAAGCAAATCCTAGTGTTACTAACAACTTAAAAACAGGAATAATAACACTAAATGTTAAAATGGCAATTGCGACCAACCAATTTCCATCTTTAATCAATAGAAATATCAAGTCTACTACTGATTTGCTTTGATAGAAATAATACATTCTTCCGTGAAAAACTTTGGTTAAATCCAATTGGGCTAAATCAGCATAACTGCCAATTAACGGAATGTCTTTAAGGTATTCTGAGGCGTCGATTTCCAATGGAATCGTAAGCTCTGTATTGAAGGCACTGATTTCCATCATAGGAAGACAAATACCATTTATCAAGCAGGGCAAAGCCAAAATGCCCAAACCAATTCCAATATACAGGTACAATTGTTTGAGCTGAATGGCAATTAAAATTGTAGCTAACATGTATAAAATGCTCATAGTCATTAAAAATATTGACATCATCAACATGTTGTCGTAAGCAGTATCAGCGGCTTTTAATTTTTCTTCGCTTGCTGCTTTACGTTTAGCCCATTCAGCATCTGAAAAAATCCACTCTTTTGCTTTGAGCAATCGTTCCTCAAAATTCAAGATTTTAACGTACTCGGTTTTTTGCAACTTATATTCTTTTCCATACGCTACACTCTTGTAGGTGAGCCAGCCACAAACCATTATAAACAAGATGCTCAAGATAATGAAAGTGTTTTTCATAAATGAAAATTAGTTGATTTCAAGTTTTTGGGATACAATTATAGGAATAAAATATGGTAACAAAACTTTACTATTCTGAAAAGAAAGCTCTTAATTCTGCTATTTTAAAGGAAGTAGATGCGGCATTAACTGCAAAACACTCATCAGGCAATCCGTAAATAACTTCAAAGGTTATTTCAGAGGCATCACTTATTGAAATGCGCATATCTTTCAACGAATAATTCGTGTATTCCTTTTTCTTTTTAAAGCAGTTTGGTTCGCTTTCCATCAGGGCTTTAAAATCTTCGGCTAAACGTTCATTAATTTTCTGTTCCAATTCAGGAATTTTATTTTCAATAAACAAACTTGCATTTGCGACTCCTCTTCCCGTATCATCATTTAAATCAGTAATTAAAGTTGACCACGAGTACCTTCCTTTGGCATCAGGCACACCATTTTCAATGGTTTCATAATGCCGCCAACGGCAAGTATTAATTAATTCCGGGTCACTTAATCCTGGACGCTGAATAACCTCCTCTTTACATGTTACTATTGGAAAGGATAACAATTTAATTGAATCTCGCAAGGAACTAATTTTTTGTTCCATTAACAATAATGAATCCTTTTGTTTCAGTTGCACATGATACAGCTCGGTTTTCACATTGGTGACTTCCTTTTTTAGGTAATTAATCTTATCAATTGCATACGATTGAGCGCCATTCAAGCTATCATTTAATTGCTTTAGGCTGTCATTCTCCGCTTGAATTTTTTGCAAACGAATCGACTTATTATTTGGGAATACGCTATTGTAACTTTTTGTCCAAAATTCTTTGAACTTCTGCGCATGCACTTGAGATCCAAGTATGAGAAAAAATATAAAAAGGAGCGTTTTGAACTCTGGGCATTTCATAATACAAAATTAGCCGATTACATGACTTAAAGATCAAAAAAAGAAATAAAAAAGGGCTTTTAATTAACAGGTTTTAGTGGAATAATTGGGCGAAATATTTGTAAAATACAAGAATTCCAACAATTAATGCAACAAATGCTGCGATCAAAACCGCGCCGGCAGCAATATCTTTTAGCATTCTAATGCTATCATTTTTTTCCTTTGTAATACTATCCGTAAGCCTTTCAATTGCTGTATTTAAAGCCTCTGCAACAAAAACCAAACCCGATGTTATTAAAATGATGCACCATTCAATCGGGTTAATTGAGAAATAACATGCCAATGCCAAAGCACATCCAAAAATCGTGAAATGGATCTGAAAATTTCTTTCGGAGCGAATTAAGGTGTAAATCCCATGAATTGCAAAACCAAAAGACCGAAACAACCGCTTCATTTATTGCTTGATCAGTTTACCTTTTCCAAAAAGTCCATTTTCAGTTAACAACTGATAATAATAATTACCTGATGCAAGACCAGAAAAATCTAATTCAACAGCATGTTCACCTGTATTGAACTCACCCAAAACAACGTTCTGCAAGCGTCGTCCTGCGTTATCAAACAATTCAAAAGATAAATTAGCCTTTTGGAATAATGTAAACCCGAGATATCCAGGGCCATTAGTTGGGTTTGGCCAAACTTTAAAATACTGCGGCTCAAAATCAATAGGTTTAGCTGATAAATCACATATGCCTGGTAAATTATTATCTATCCATGCTGCTCTTTGAGCAATGTAGTTTTTTAAATAAGTTACATCTTCCTGATAAGTTGCACCCACGAAACCATTCCAATTAACATAAACTCCGATAATTGGCCATTTCTGAAAATTACGAATTCGTGATTCTTCCAAATAACTCGCCATAGAGTCAATAAAAGCATGCAGGGTATCTGTATGCAGTGGCCCTTGCCGAAGTTCTTCCCATCTGCATTTGAGTCCATTTCTATATGAAGGAGAGTCGAGCAGTTTTTCCCACCAAAAAGGAATTGCAGAGGTGAAATCGCAGATTTCGTCAAAATTGTACTGCCAACCAGTGGTTAAATTGGCATCACAATAATCAGCATTTCCATAGGATAAATTAAAATCCCATATTGGTCCTGCGCATAATTTTCCATTCCATGCCCCACCTGTTTTATCCTTATGCATGAATGAACTGGAGCGGAAACCATCAACTGTTCTTCCCAACTCCTGAAGCAGAAAAAAATCATAGAAAGAGGTTGTTTCTATATAATTCTTGTATCCAACCAGAGGATCATCGAACTGCGGACCCCATACAGCATCCTCAAAATTTCCGATAAAATTTTCCATGTAGGAAGCCTGAATTGGGTTCAATTCGTCATATTCCGGGTCATGAAACTGAAATACTACCTCATTATTGTAGTTGGAGGTCCAAGAATAACCAACTTCACCGGTTAGTTTATCCACTTTAACAATGTAACCCCCTGTAAGTGAATCTCCTGCCAGATCATCTGCATCAAGCCTTGCCACATCCACTCGGTTATTGTCTCGTTTTATTCGTTCTAATAAAATATATACACCCTGGTATTGGCCGTTTATTACCAATTCACAATACCTCCAATTCGAAGCATAATGTCCCATTTTTTGGAAAATATCATAGGTTAGGACATCTCTTATTAAAGTTTTATCTGGATAGGGTCCATACAAAATCCAATCGTTTTCTATGGGTAGTCCCAGAAGAGGAACATTGTTGTTAAGACCTAAAGCATCTTGTGTTTCAAAACCATAACTTTTTTTGGGATATTGTTGAGAAGTTGACCCCCTGACTTCAATGGAAATCTTGCCATTGTAATTGTTGTAGGGATTAACCAGATAATTTCTCACACCGGGACCATTGTCAATTACGCCCATGTCACAAACTATTCTAGTTATGTCATTTATTTGTTGCCCAACCGGAGTTGTAATTACAACTATGGGTAAATTGGAATCTGTAAAGTTGACCTGGGCATTGATAGAAGAAAATAATACCGTTAAAAAAGTAGAAGCCAACAACCTTTTCATAAGCATAAATTGAAATTAAAGATGGCAAATTACAGAATATTTTTTAGGTAAAAACTTAAAAACAAAATTTAAGTTTATTGTTTTTAAAAAGGGGAAGGTGAAAAAATAACATATAAACTGTAAAAAATAAAAAACTCCTTGCATGCAAGGAGTTTTGAGTTTAGGTATAGAATAATTTCAACCAAATTCCAACCACTTATTCGAGGTTATATTTTTACTCAGCTACAGCTGATTCTTCATCGATTTCCATTTGTTTCACGAACCATTTTTTAATTTTACTTTTGTTGCTTTCCAAACAATCAAAGTATTGTTTAATCTTAGGATCATTAAAGTTAAAGGTCTTTACAACTATTGCTCTCTCGACTAGGGTATCTTTTGGATCTGTCCAAAATGGATTAAGAATTTTTTCCTTTGGAAAACAACTTTCCGTAAGATTTATTAACTCTTTATCCTGTGAATTAAATCGAAAACCTTGCCTCTCGTGATAGTAATTATTTTCCTCATATGACGCTGCTGGGTCAGGTAATTTCATAAAGCTATAACTGTATATTTCACGATTATCTTTCCATTCACTGTAGCTCCATGGATAAATTATTGCATATTTTTTATTTGATGATGAATCCATCCATTCTTCATTGCCAAGAGATATAAAAAATCCTGTTTTTTTATTTTGATCGTCAAAAGTATAGTCCTCAACAAGGATTCTTTCATTGTTGAAAACTGTCCATCTTTGTTTTTTAGCTGGATAGCCATCTTTATACTCTGCCAAAAAGATAATATCTTTGGAACGATTATTACTTAGAATGGCACATGTTCCTGAATATGGCTTATCACCACTCATCATTTTTTTAAGGCTATTTTGATTGAATCTTCCTCCTTTTTCAGATTTAAGCGTATTGCACTCACAATCGTATGGTGGTTTATTTGTATCTGCAGCTGCAGTTGTTGCTTCTTCACCTCCACCGCATGAGGCTAAAAATAAGGACAGAGCAAATGCTCCAATTTTAAATTGTGTTTTCATAAATATTTTTTAATTCGCTGTCAAACTTAAACATACCGCTGTTTTAAAATTTGATTTTAATTATTCATTTAATTCATACTATTCATTTCGTTCATTTAGTTCATTTCATTCGTGATGGCTCAGCATTAAGTATATTTGTGCTTTGATTTTACCACATGCTATCCAAAGTCATCCGGGAACGAATAGAATGTCAATTTGGACAAGAGGTTCGATATTCCAAAGATTGCGAAGTGTTAGCAAGCGATATTGTAACCAGGACAGGTAATCGCATCAGTGCTTCTACGTTAAAGAGACTTTTCGGAATGGCTAAGGGCATCGATGAACCCAGATTATACACCTTAGATGTATTGGCCAAATACTTGGGTTTTAAAAATTTCGACGAATTGAATTCAGATATGATTCGCTCAGTTGCTTCTGACTATGACATTATTGAAGAATTAAAAATAGCAGATTTAGACTTGAATGCGCTAATGACTATTTATTACGAACCTAATAGAAAACTAACTTTCAAGTATATCGGCAATTTACAATTGGAAATTGTAGAAGTTGTTAATTCGAAGCTTAAACTTCATGACATAGTAATCATAACGCAGGTAGTGAGAAATTACCCCCTTCTCATTAAAGAAGTCATCCGACAAAATAAAAACCTGGGATCCTATACGGCAGCAAAAATTTCAGGAGTAGTTTCAATAGAAGTAAGTAAGTAATTATTTGCCAAAGCTTTTGTACTTTTGAAAAGCTATGGCATCTGATTTTGATAGCGTTAGTTACCCGGAGAATTTAACGGAAATACCAATTTCTGAAGGCAATTACTTTATTGTTGTTCGAAAAAAGAACAATCATCGTTGGGAAGTCGAGAAAAAAATTGTCAATAAACACCTGGGAAATCCGGTATGCATCAGATCAATTAGCCGAGAATTTGAAATCGGTTCACAATTGCAGCATCCGGGAATAATACAATTTTATTCGTTTCAAAGGCTTCCCGAGCCAAGACTGACAATGGAATTCATTGACGGATTAAACTGGTCAGCATATTTTTTAAAATTTCCAGAAGAAAAATATCGAATTCATCACTACATCAGTCAATTAATCTCAGCGATGAAATACCTTCATGCCAAAGGAATTTACCACATGGATTTAAAACCGGAGAACATACTTATTTCTATTCGAGATCAACGGCTAAAGCTAATTGATTTTGGTCATGCTGTGGAGGTAAATGACACCTTTATAGCGGGTGGCACGATGCATTTTAAGCCAGAACAGCAGGAAATCAATTCTTTTATGGATATCTATGCCTTTGGAAAAATAATGGAGATTACCTCAACATTTTTCAATGAAAAAATTAAAAGAAAATTAGATCAAATTGCGCGTTTTTGCTCCAAACCAGATGAAAACAACAATACATTTTCAAAAATTGAGATTTATGTAAACCACATTTTGACCCAAAAAAGACCCTTTGTCATTTATTCCTTTCTGTTATTAATTGCCATGCTAATTGCATTTTTATTTTTCAATTTAAGAAATGAAGTCAAGGTGATGAGCGAAAATTCGATTATCAAAAGCGAAAACTTACCCGAAATACCATTTAAAGAAAAGAAACCGACTGGTATTACTGTAATCAAGGAACGTACAAAATCTAAAACTAAGGCAAAAACTCAACAACCTTTAAATGAACCGGTCAGAAAAGGTGTGTTAACTAGCAGTGACTCGTTAATTATTAAAAATAGTACTGCTAATTTCGGCACAACATTCGAAAGCCGTTACAGGCAAAATCAATATCAAAAATCAACTTTTGAATTGTATGATAAATTGTTAGAGGAATATGATATTAAGTGGGACAATATTAGGCTAAAATTGTCGGATAGAACGATCGGTAAACCAGCAAAAGATTATTATTATTATTGTATTGCCGTAGATATGTTACCGTTTCAACACTTACTACTAAAATAAACTATCCGTTATCTTCGGCAATTTTTTCAAGGAAAGGTTTTACAATTTGAAACAAATCGTCTTCACTCCATGGTTTCGCGATATATTTTTCCAATAATTTATCTTCTTTGAGTTCACCAACGATTAAATCATTGGCCTGCCCAGAGAGCATAATACAAGAAATCCAAGGGTATTTATTTTTCAATTTTCGAATGAGTTCTGCCCCGTTCATTTCGGGCATTTGATAATCTACAATGATAAAAACCAAGTTTACTCCAAAATTGATCAATTCTTCAATGTGTTCTTCTACTTCTGTCGGTTTTGAGTAGGTTTCAATGAATGTTGTTTTCGGATTGATAATTTTACGTAGTTGAAAACTCAACATCGATGTTATTAAGGGATCATCGTCCACACAAACTACAGCGTATTTATGCATATTTTATAGTGATTCTTTTTCAAATGTAACAATAAATGAGGTGAATTCCTCATTCGAATTCAATTTAATTTTTGCCCCATGTTCTTCTACGACTTTTTTCACAATACTTAATCCAAGACCGGTTCCATTACTTTTATCTTTAGTGGTAAAGAACTTCTCAAATATTTTATCTTGGAGTTCAATAGGAATCATTTTACCTGTATTTTTTACCGAAACCTCTATACGACCATTTTCTCTTTTTGCATCAATAATTAATTTTCCTTTTTCACCAATGGCATCGATTGCATTTTTAATAAGATTAGACCATAATTGATACAATTTATTTTCATAACCTATAACCTCTAGATCTTCGGGCACATTGAAATGTAAATCTACATTGTGTTTAATCTGATGATTAAATACATTCAATACTGTGCGAATATTGTTCTTGATATTGACATGCGTTTTTTCTAGAGTTCCTCCTTCCTTAAGGTAAAAACGTAGGTTTTTAATTACAGATGCTGATTTATCTCCTGCTTCCAAAACGGTATCAACGAAAGTTCGGGTACTTTGAATGTGGTATATTAAATCGATAAATTCAATCGGGTTATCGCTAGTCAGAATTTTCTCAATTACCTCCGGTTCATTCTCCAAAATTCTTGCTTTGACCAGTGCAGAAGAAAGATTCGGTATATCTTCAACTTTGGGGTAATGTTTTTGAAGATAATTTGATAAACTCTGCGTCTCACGAAGCATTTGTAATCCACCCACGAACATTTGAACATCATGATTTACAGAACGATTACAAGCATAATGCAATTGATCAATACTACATTTTTCAATAACCTTTTTAAATAAATTTTCCAAAGTATAACGGATACTTTCCGCACCTACTTTTATTGCACCCATTGGTGTATTGAGATCATGCGTAATCCCAGCAGTTATTTCACCAATCATAGCTAATTTATCCTGATTGGACATCATTTGCGTGAGTTCATTATTTTTTGCAGTTTTTTCAGCGACCGTTTTCTCCAAATTTTCATTGATTTCAATATACTTTTTGTTGGCAATCTCAATCTCTTGAATAAACTCAATTCGTTTATTGATATTCACAATCATTTCGGAGAATAACTCAAGAATGATTTTATCCGTTTCATTGTAATTGTGTTCTTCACGTACTGCATCAAACCCGATAAATCCAATACATTTATCGCCATCCATCATGGGAATAGCTAACAAACTTTTTATATCTTGAACTTCCAATAATTCTTTTAATTTACTGGATTCTAGTGCAGCGACTGAAGGAATGTCCATGATTTGACCTTTAAAATGGACATCGATCCATGCAGGGACCTCTGAAAATGGGACATTTTGTAACTCATCAATTTGAGGAGTAATACCCTCTCGACACCATTCGTAAAGGTTGTTGATGGTTTGATTTTTTATATTGTAATCAAAAATATAAGAACGATCAGCATCAACAAAAAGTCCTATATCTTTTAAGGCCTCGTTTAAAGCTGCGTCCAAATCCTCAGGATTCAGGTTAATCAATTTACTACTGGTGCGAATAACGAGGTTCTGAAAATTAATTTGTTTTTTAATTAACCCTTCATTCAATTTAGCATCAGTAATGACCTGTCGAATAGACATAAATTCATAAGGCTGTCTATTCTCATCGAGAATTGGATAAATAACGGTATTCACCCAATAAAATGTTCCATCTTTAGCTTTATTGCGCACTTCTGCTCTCCAAACTTTGCCGGAGAAGATGGTTTTATACATATCGGACCAAAACTCTTTGGTATGGTAACCAGAATTTACAATGCTGTGATCGCTTCCTAAAAGTTCTTCAACTGAAAAACCTGAAACCTCTGCGAACCTGGAATTAACATTAATTATCTTTCCATGTTTATCAGCAACACTTACAAGTGAACTAGTATTTACAGCATCCGTAAGGTCTTTAACAAATTTGTTTTTCTGTTCTAAAACCTTGCGTGCTTCAATCTTATCCGTAATATCTTTTGATGTTGTAATAAAATATTTCTTACCATCAAAAACCCGAGGAATAACGGTTATCTCAACTGGAATTTTCTCTCCTGTTTTACAATTTACATGAGTGGTTTCCATATTAATTTTTCCCAATTTCTGTAGGGTAATCAAATGGTCTTGCCATTGTTTTTTGCTCGTAAAGAATTTTTCGATTTCAAAGACAGTATGGTTGGTTATATTTTCTCGTTCAATCCCCAGTCGTTCACAACCTGTTTTATTCAGGTAAACAAAATGGCCATCTTCATCGACAACCTGAACAGCATCCGTAGTTTGATCCAAGAAATACGCCAAGCGCTCCAAATCTTTTTTCTGTTCTTCTAACTGCTGATTAGCCTGAGATAAGGCGGTGATGTCAATTAAAGTACCTTCAATCACCCCGGTATTACCTTCTTTCCGGTACTTCACATTGGCCAGCAATTCAATTAACTGACCATCTTTGCGTTTATTTTGAAGAACATAATTTTGTAAGCTCCCTTTTTCCTTTAATACCTTGAGGTAGGATTCTCGAGCTTCAGGATTAGGATAAAAACTAGAAGTTCTTTGATTTTTTAAATCTTCAACCGATTCAAAACCAAAAATTTTAGCATACGATTCATTGATATCTAGAATTTCTCCTGCCTCGGTAGTTCTGAATACACCCGCCATATTATTTTCGAACAGCGATTTGAATCTTTCCTCATTAAATTGTGCCAACTGCTGGGCTGTTTTCACTTGAGAAATATCAATTCCATAACCTAGAACACCAATCATTTTTTGATCGCTCGCGAAAATTGGCGAAAATCTACGTAAAACTGTTTTAACAGACCCATCTGATTGGGGATGGGAGTCCTCCCAATAAGTAGTAGCTTTATTTGAAAATACTTGATTAAAAAGTACTCTTCTTCCTTCGGCCATTTTCGTGTCAACACCTCTCAGTTCACAATAGTCAAAATCTGTTTTACCAACTAAAAAATCTCGGATTTCGCCATTCGAAACAGCAGCAGGATTGAGATATACATATTGGTGCTCCAGATTAAATATCCCTAAATCAGAAGGCAAGTTATACAACACTGAAAGCAAAAAATCCTCAACGCTAAGTTCAGGATCAATTTGTTTTATCAAATCCGTTGCTATTCGATTTGAAGCGTGAATAGTCTTTCCAATCTTTATTTTTACGTATCTGTAAGATTCTAATAAGACATTGTACTCAGCGTCCAAATAATATTGTTGAGAAATATAATCGGATCTTAAGGTGTCAATTTCGTGAATACTGAGAAAACTTGCATCAAGACTATTGATATCAATCAATTTTTTAGAGGTGAACACATCAAAAAATGACTGACCTACGGGATTGAATTCACCGAACAAATGCAAAAGTTGTGGCCCTACACAAAAAATTAAACCATTGGAATCGATTATAAGATCATTCTTATGAACTGAATTGATTAATTCTTTAATCGTTTGTAATTCAAGAGATGGATCCATTTCTCGCATGTATCTTAATTTTGAACCACAGACTCTTGTATGTTAATTTCCAGGACAGTTCCTTTGCCTATTTCACTATGAATAGATCCATCTAGATTCGCGAGCTTTATTCTGTTAAGCATATTCGCAATGCCTAATGTGCCAGATTCCTTTCTCATATCAAATCCGACACCGTTATCACGAACCAAAATTTTCACTTCACCTGATGTGTTTTTATTTATTGAAAAATTGAATTCTTTGGATTGTGAATATTTTACGCTATTATTAATGAATTCTTGAATTATTCGAAAAAGATTGAATTTATCCACATTTTCAAAGGCCTCTTCTTTAACATCATCAGCTACTTCAATAATTATTTCTTGGGATTTTAGGTAATTCACCCGATTGATCATGTGCTTAATTCCATTTAAAAACCCACTTTCCAATTCTGGTGGTAGCAAAGCATAGGAGATTCCTCTAGCTTCATCGATGGTACTTTTAATTAACTTGGCAAAGTTATCTCTTTGCGCTTGTTGTTCCACAGAAAACTCAAAAGTCTCAAACAACAAATTCATTAAAACTAAATTCTGTGCAAGCCCATCATGAATTTCTCTGGCAATTTTATGTTTTTCATTTTCTTGTGCGGCATGCACTAGCTTCATCTTTTCCTCTTGAAAACGAAGTTCTTCTGTCTTATCAATTATTAAGCAAATGAACAGATCACGTTCGGTATTAAGTTTATTTGCTGTCAATTCGACATGAATAGCTCGCCCTGATTTAGTGACTTGATTCAAGTTGATGCGCATTTGAGTTGCATCTAATCCAATTGTCAACTTATCCTCTTTCTTGTAGTTGAAG